>Ga0265298_10003028_pt1 | contig 22594 bp, 23 predicted proteins | sample AusTroGonzalo_MG_3_FD_193486 | JGI IMG/M metagenome (GOLD analysis project Ga0265298, IMG submission 193486) | Bovine rumen microbial communities from tropical cattle in Woodstock, Queensland, Australia - Gonzalo_01 | ecosystem: Host-associated > Mammals > Digestive system > Stomach > Rumen ...
GCTTTGGCACATAATTCGGAAGCAGATACTACAAAGACATCTGTAGTTGCTGAGAATAATGCTGCGACATTCACATTTGCTCCTGAAACAACTGCACTTGGAACTGCTGAAGTAACTACTGTCAAGGGAGACAAAAAATCATCTGAGACCACAGCTGTCACGACTTCAAAAACTACAGTCACAGAGACTTCAACTGCAAATAAAAAGGACGAAAAGCCAACATCTGCCGAGGAAGAAAAGAAAGCTGAAAGTGAGCCTGTTGACGAGTCCGGACAGGAGCAGCACGAGGATACTCCTGCCGATGAGCCGCAGCCAAGCTATAAATACCGCAGCGGCGAATATGAGGGTGAAGCCGAGGGCTATGCAGGAAAGGTCCACGTAAAGCTGTCCATAGAAAATGACATCATAACAAGCATTTCCGCATGGGCTGACGAGGACGATCCAGAATACTTCGGAGATGCCATGAACAAGGTTATCCCACAGATAGGAGCAAAGGTCAGCGCCGACGGCATAGATGCCTGCTTGGGAGCAACTTACAGCTCAAACGGCATTATCGAAGCCGCACGCAAAGCTCTGGAACAGGCGATGAACTGACATGAAACGAGAGATACAGCTATTCCCCGACATAAGGCTTATTTACGGCACTGTACCTGATATTGCAGATGAAATTATTCTTGAGGTAAGCTACTGCGTGAAAGGTGTTTGTGAGTATAGGATAGGCAGCGGATACTATTATCTGACAAATAAAAGCTGCATGATCTTACGGCATGATACGAAATCGGAATGTCATGCTTCGTATTCGCCTAATTATTGCGGAATTTCAATGCTCATAGACTCGCGCTGCAAGAGTGCAGGCTTTGCCGATATACTGGATATGTCGGCTGTAATGAAAAGTATAGGAGCAGCTGAGCAGTGCGTATTGACATCGGCGGAAAAAATACAAAAGCTTTTTTCTGACATATACAATGAGAGCAGCGATCCAAAAGCTTCTATGCTGAGAATAAAAACACTCGAACTGCTTATGCTGCTCAGTGAACGAAAAACGGTCAGCCGTGAACAGCAGGAGCTTATAGGAAGAGTTGGAGCTTTTATATGCCGTAATGTATCGGATCACTATACTATCTCAGAGCTTTCGGAGATGTTCAGGCTTAATCAGACTACGCTGAAAGAGCTGTTCAGGCAGACCTTCGGCTGTCCTGTGTATTCCTACGTAAAAAACAGAAAGATGTTCCGCGCGGCAGAGCTTATCCGCACTTCCGATATGCGGATAATTGATATTGCCGAGGAAGTGGGCTACTGCAACGCAAGCAAGTTTTCAAGCGCATTCCGTGAAGTAATGGGAGTAAATCCTAAGTATTACCAAACGGAGCATAAAAAGTTCAGCTTACAGTACGACCGCTGTATATCGGAGAATTTCGCGTATTAGTATCGTATATCAAATTTTTCTGTTCGGAGCGGAAAGAGCTTGTTATATATGGTATCATAAATATAACGGAACTAAATCCTTCGACTTTTTACTGAGGTGATCTTATGAAATTCAATGATATCCCATGGAAAAAAATAGGCCTTTTTGCAGGCGGAGTTCTATTTGGTACAGCAGGTATCAGAGTGCTTTCCAGCAAGGACGTAAAGAAATGCTATACACAGGCAACTGCGGCTGTACTTCGCGCTAAGACAGACGTAATGGCAACTGCGACGAAAGTCCGTGAGAACTGCGATGACATTCTTGCTGACGCTAAGGAAATAAACGAGCAGAGAGCAATTGAGGAAGAAGCAGCTGTTATTGCAGATGAGTGCGAAGAGATCGCAGACACAAGTGAAGAATAAAACGAAACAGGTCGCAGCGGCGACCTGTTTTTGTAGGAGGACATAATATGAAATGTAAGATACTTCACGAAACAAAAGGGCGTATGCGAGTGCGTTTCTGCATAAAGCGTATGACCGTTAAGCAGGCAGACATTGCCGAATATGCGCTTTCAGCCGTTGTGGGAGTTACAAGAGTACAGGTCTTTGACCGCACCTGCGATGTTGTCATTGCATACACCTGTCCGAGAACTAAGATAGTAGAAAAGCTGTCGAAATTCTCGTTCGGCGACGAGCAAAATACAGCTCTTGTACCTGAGCAGACAGGCAGAAAACTTAACAAGCAGTATGAGGAAAAGCTGGCGGCTGTTGTAATAAGAAGATGTATCAACAAGCTGATACTGCCCCAGCCTATACGCAGGATAATGGCTTTCATCAGAGCTGCAAAATACATATTTCGCGGACTGAAATGTCTGCTGAAAGGCAGGCTTGAGGTGTCGGTCCTTGATGCAACTGCCATAGGAGTGTCACTTCTCCGCGGCGATTTCAAGACCGCAGGCTCGGTGATGTTCCTGCTTAATGTGGGAGATATACTTGACGAGTGGACACACAGGAAGTCCATAGATGACCTTGCGCGGACGATGTCTCTCGGCGTTGAACAGGTGTGGACGAAAACTGCCGATGGACAGGAAATCCTCATGTCAGTGAATGAAGTCTGCAAGGGCGATATGATAGTGGTCAGAACAGGCTCTATGATTCCGCTCGACGGCAAGGTAGTATCGGGCGACGCAATGGTCAATCAGGCTTCAATGACGGGCGAATCCGTACCTGTACACAAGAGCGAGGGTGCATATGTCTACGCAGGAACGGTCGTCGAGGACGGCGAGTGTACAGTTGTTGTGGATAATACCGCAGGCGGTGGACGCTATGACCGTATCGTGAAAATGATAGAAGAATCTGAAAAGCTGGAATCTGCCGCTGAGGACAAGGCGTCACATCTTGCAGATAAGCTTGTTCCGTGGAGCTTAGGCGGAACTCTGCTCACATGGCTGCTGACAAGGAATGTCACAAAGGCACTGTCCATTCTTATGGTTGACTTCTCCTGTGCTCTCAAACTTGCAATGCCAATATCCGTGCTTTCAGCAATGCGCGATTGCAGCCGTGCAGGCATAACCGTCAAGGGCGGACGTTTCCTTGAAGCTGTTGCGGAGGCTGATACCATAGTTTTCGACAAGACAGGAACGCTCACTCATTCAAGTCCGAGAGTTGCACAAGTCATAACCTTCGGTGGACGTGATGAAGCTGAAATGCTGCGCCTTGCAGCCTGCCTTGAAGAGCACTATCCTCATTCCATAGCCAATGCAGTTGTAGCTGCGGCAGCTGAAAAAGGTCTTGAACACGAGGAGTTTCACTCAAAGGTGGAGTACGTTGTGGCGCACGGTATTTCGAGTATGGTGGAGGGTGAGCGTGTTCTCATAGGCAGTCACCATTTCATTATCGAGGACGAGGCCTGTACTCCGCCTGACGAGCGTATTTTCAGGCACCTGCCAAAGGAGTATTCTCACCTTTATCTTGCTATTGGCGGCGAAGTTGCAGCTGTTATCTGCATAGAAGATCCGCTGCGTGAGGAAGCTGCCGACGTGGTGAAGAAGCTTCACGAATACGGTATATCAAGAGTTGTTATGATGACGGGCGATAACGAGCGCACCGCAAAGGCTGTTGCAGAAAAAGTCGGCGTTGACGAGTATCACGCTGAGGTGCTTCCCGAGGATAAGGCTGCATTCATACGCGCAGAGCACGAAGCAGGTCGCAAGGTCGTAATGATAGGCGACGGCGTGAACGATTCTCCTGCACTGAGCGAAGCCGACGCAGGCATAGCCATAAGCACGGGAGCTGCAATTGCCCGTGAGATAGCGGATATAACTGTATCTGCCGACGACCTGTATGCACTGGTTGAGCTGAAACGTCTGAGCAACGCGCTGATGAAGCGTATCGGTTGGAATTACAGAACCATAATCGGCTTCAACGGTGGACTTATCGGACTTGGAGTGCTCGGAGTTCTTCCACCTGCCACATCTGCGTTGCTGCATAACGCTTCGACACTTGCCATAGGACTTCGCAGCATGACGGAACTGGGATAAGTTTTCTATGACGTTGCAGTTATATAAGAAAATATAACAGGCGAAAAATAATATTCGGCATTTTATGCCGAATATTATTTTGGGTTTCCGAAAACCTCCAGTTTTACTGGGGGTTCAAAAAGCTTTAGCTATGAGTAGAAAAAGAAAACCTCCAATGTTATAATAGTTAAGGTCTTCCAACCGAACTAAAATAACAAAGGAGGTATCGTCATGACAAGAGACGATATAAGTAGTTTAGCACATTCCAAGTGGAATTGCAAGTATCATGTGGTATTCGCACCAAAATATAGAAGAATGGTAATATATAATCAGATAAAAGTAGACATAGGAAGAATATTAAGAAAACTGTGTGAGCAGAAGGGCGTAGAGATAATACAGGCAGAGGCGTGTCAAGATCATATACATATGCTGATAGCAATACCGCCAAAATACAGTGTAGCGCAGATAATGGGATATCTGAAAGGAAAAAGTTCGTTAATGATATTTGACCGCCATGCAAATTTGAAGTATAAATATTGTAATCGACATTTCTGGTGTCGAGGGTACTGCGTGGATACAGTAGGAAAAAACACTAAAAAGATAGAAGAATACATCAGGGATCAGTTGCATGGAGATATTGCGAATGATCAGTTGAGTTTATTTGAAACAACAGATCCGTTTACTGGAGAAAAGTATAAAAAGAAATAAAAAACCCCTTAAGGGGTAGCTGAGAATGAAATGGAGTTGGCAGACCTTTCTCAGCCCTCTTAAGGGGCAGTGTCAGTATCAAGCCCTTTTAGGGCTTTTTCAAACCACCCGTTCAACGGGTGGTTTTGATTGTTTACTTGTTTCACGTGAAACATTTTTTAAAAAATTCTTTGTTTTATATTTACATTAGGATAAAAAAGTGATATAATAATATAAGTAATTCTTGAAAGGAAGATATTATGGGCAAGATAATCGCTGTTGCCAACCAGAAAGGTGGCGTAGGAAAAACAACAACCGTTATAAATATCGCGGCATATCTGGGTTCAAGGGACTTCCGGGTGCTTTGTATCGACGTCGATCCGCAGGGTAATACAACAACGGGCTTCGGAATAAAGAAAAAGTCCGTCAGCGTTTCTGCTTATGACGTTTTAACAGGAAAAGCCCGGATCCAGGAGGCTGTTATCCCGACTGAGTTTGAAAATGTTTCTATCGTGCCTGCTACTGAAGCTCTTGCGGGCTGCGAGATCGAGCTCGTTGAGTACGAGAACAGAGTTAACCGCCTGAAAATGCAGTTGCTGACCTGCAAGGACGATTACGATTACATATTCATAGACTGTCCGCCTGCGCTTGGAACTATCACCATAAACGGACTTGTTGCCTGTGACAGTATTATCGTGCCAATGCTTGCGGAGTTTTACGCTCTTGAAGGCCTTTCTCAGCTTGTGAACACTATTAAAATAGTTAAAAATAATTATAATCCAGCGCTTGAAATCGAGGGAATTCTCTTTACAATGTTCGACGGCAGACTTAATGTTGCTAATGATGTTGTTACAGAAGTCGAGAAATACTTCCCGGACAAGATATTCCAAACAAAGGTGCCAAGAAATGTTCGTATCTCGGAAGCTCCGAGCCACGGAAAGCCAGTAATGTACTACGACAAAACCTCGAAGGGTTCTGAGGCGTATGAGCTGGTTTGCCATGAGATGCTTGGCGAACCGCTGGAGCTGCCGAAAAAGAAAAAGATATTTTCATTCAGAAAAAATAAGAAAGGAAAACGTTCGTCTTGACGAATGAGGTTTGAACTATGGCAAAAGGTGGTTTAGGCATGGGGTTCGATTCACTTTTCAGTGACAATGCCACTGAAGTACAGGTGAAAAAGACCCTGCGCACTGCTGAATTGGAACCTAACAGAGATCAGCCCCGTAAGGCGTTCAGCGACGAGGCGATAACAGCTCTTGCGGATTCTATCCGTGAACACGGTATGCTTCAGCCTATACTTGTCCGTCCGATAAAGTCGGGTGGATATCAGATAGTAGCAGGCGAGAGAAGATGGCGCGCCGCAAGAATGGCAGGTCTTGAAGAAGTTCCTGTCACTATCCGCGAACTCAGCGATCTCGAAACAATGCAGATCGCGATCATTGAGAACCTTCAGCGTGAAAATCTCAATCCTGTTGAAGAAGCTGCCGGCTACAGCGATCTTATCGAGAAGTACGGCATGACTCAGGAAAAAGTTGCAAAGATGGTAGGACGATCCCGTTCAGCGGTCGCAAATGCGGTCAGAATACTTTCTCTGCCGGACAGAGTGCTGAAAATGGTCGAAAACGGGGATATCTCCGCAGGTCACGCAAGGGCGCTGCTTGGCTTTGAGGACGAGGAAATGCTTATCGCAACTGCTCTCAGAGCTGCTGACGGCGGACTGACTGTACGTCAGGTAGAAAAGGCTGCGCAGAAATCCTCCGAACATACGGAAGAGGCTTCTTCTGAGAAGTCAAACAAGAAAATTGATAATTATTTTAAGGAAATGGAACTCTCACTCAACGAGCGCCTTGGCAGAAAAGTCAAAGTCGATTACGGAAAGAACAAGGGAGTGCTCGTTCTTGAATTCTATGACAAAAATGACCTCGCAGCGCTGGCTGACAAGCTTGCGAAAGAGGACTAAGGAGAATAAATATGATAGACATTAAGCTTATAAGAACCAATCCGGAACTCGTTAAGGAAAACATAAAGAAGAAGTTTCAGGACGACAAGCTGGAGCTTGTTGACAAGGTAATTGAACTGGACAAGCAGTACAGAGAGACAAAGCTCGCCTGCGACAATCTCAGAAACACAAGAAACGTAAAGAGCAAAGAGATAGGCGGTCTCATGAAGAACGGTCAGAAGGAAGAGGCTGAAAAGGTAAAGGCTGAGGTCTCTGCAATGGGCAAGGAGCTTGAAGAAAAGGAACAGCTTGAGTTAAAGCTTGAAGCTGATATCCGCGAGATAATGCTCGTTATCCCTAATATAATCGACGAGACAGTTCCGATAGGCAAGGACGATACAGAGAACGTAGAGGTAGAGCGCTTCGGCGAGCCTGATGTTCCCGCATTTGAGGTGCCTTACCACGTTGATATAATGGAAAAGGTCAACGGTATCGACATCGACAGCGCGCGCAAGACCAGCGGCAACGGCTTCTACTATCTCTGCGGCGATATAGCACAGCTCCAGAGCTGCATACTCTCTTACGCAAGAGACTTCATGATAGACAAGGGCTTCACATACTATATTCCTCCGTTTATGATAAGAAGCAACGTCGTTACAGGCGTTATGAGCTTCGCTGAAATGGAAGGCATGATGTATAAGATAGAAGGGGAGGACCTCTACCTTATCGGTACTTCCGAGCACTCTATGATAGGCAAGTTTATTGATACCATAGTTCCTGAGGAGGAGCTTCCTAAGACTCTCACAAGCTATTCTCCCTGCTTCCGTAAGGAGGTAGGCGCTCACGGTATCGAGGAGCGCGGTGTATACCGTATCCACCAGTTTGAAAAGCAGGAAATGGTAGTTGTATGTAAGCCTGAGGAGTCTATGGACTGGTTCCACAAGCTCTACAGCTATACAGTTGAGTTCTTCCGCACACTTGATATACCTGTACGTACTCTTGAATGCTGTTCTGGAGACCTTGCGGACCTGAAGGTAAAGTCTATAGATGTAGAGGCATGGTCGCCCCGTCAGAAGAAATATTTCGAGGTGGGAAGCTGTTCAAACCTCGGCGACGCACAGGCAAGACGTCTTGGTATCAGAGTAAAGGCTGAGGACGGCAGCAAGTATTTTGCGCATACGCTCAATAATACAGTTGTTGCTCCTCCGAGAATGCTTATTGCATTCCTCGAAAACAATCTCAACGAGGACGGTTCTATCCGTATACCAAAGGCTCTCCAGTCTTATATGCGCAAGGACATCATAAAAGTTCCTGAAAAGAAGTAAGAGTGATCTAAAGCGGTACAGTTTATCTGTACCGCTTTTTTGTATGATGATGTTATATGTAGGGACGACCATTGGTCGTCCGTTGGTATAATGAAAAATCAAGGCGGACGCCCACTGGGCGTCCTTACAGCGCGTTCTTGTTATTTATTGTGTAAGGCACGGGCTGCCAAAGGCAGCCCCTACAAGCTAAAGGCTAATTAATATGCTCGTCGCCCCATTTTGCCGCTGTACAGAGGCACATCGTTATAACTCCTAATGTTCCACCAAACATACTACCTAATAGAAAATTAAGCATAGATCTCTCCTTTACTTGAATAGCGTATGACGGGAGCGGAGGCACTCCGCCCGCCGAACATACCGCCTAACAGAAAATTAAGCATAGATCTCTCCTTTACTTGAATAGCGTATGACGGGAGCAGAGACACTCCGCCCGCCAAACAATGAACCTAAAATAAAACTTATCATTCTATAACTCATTTTCATATTTTTATTTAAGCTGATATTATTATGTGCGTTTTTTCTTTTTATAATCATCATGGAGCATGGATATTTCCGCCTCAAACAGACATACTATAGGAAAAATCTTTAAATTTGTTGCAAATATCACTTTTCATCGACTTTTATTTATGGTATAATAAATTCAAATGCATTTATTATATTTGATCAAATGCCCTTGCAGATACGCAAATCAGAGATTTGCTCCCTGCAATCGGGCAATTATATCATAAAGCTTCGCTTATATGATATAATGATCCCATAAAATCAAGAAATGAGGTTATTTACCAATGAATAAAATAACAAATGATATATACTATATAGGTGTAAACGACCATGAAGTAGACCTTTTTGAGGGTCAGTACGATGTGCCCAACGGCATGGCTTATAACTCATATATCATATCTGATGAGAAAACCGCTGTATTTGATACCGTTGACGGCAGGTTCACAGCTCAGTGGCTGGACAATATCACAGAGGTCCTTGCTGACCGCAAGCCTGATTATATCATAGTTCAGCACATGGAGCCCGACCACTCCGCTAACCTTAAAAGCTTTCTCGAAAAATATCCGGATACTACCGTTGTAGGCAACGCAAAGACTTTCGGCATGATAGAGAATTTCTTCGAGGGACTTAGCATAGCAAACAAGCTTGAAGTCAAGGAAGGGGAGAAGCTCTCACTCGGTAAGCATGAGCTCAGCTTTGTATTTGCTCCGATGGTACACTGGCCTGAGGTAATGTTCACTTACGACAGCACAGACAAGGTGCTTTTCTCTGCCGACGCTTTCGGAAAGTTCGGCGCTCTCGACGTTGACGAGGACTGGGCTTGCGAGGCTCGCCGTTATTATTTCGGCATAGTAGGAAAGTACGGTATGCAGGTACAGGCTGTACTGAAAAAGGCAGGAGCTCTTGATATACAGACTATATGTCCTCTTCACGGACCTGTTCTCAAAGAGAATTTAGGCTACTATCTCGGACTTTACAATACATGGTCAAGCTACGGTGTTGAGTCTGAGGGCATATTCATTGCGTATACCTCAGTATACGGCAACACAAAGAAGGCTGCAGAGCTTCTCAAGGAAAAGCTCGAAGCAAAGGGCTGCCCGAAGGTAGCTATTGCGGACCTTGCAAGAGAGGATATGGCTGAATCAGTTGAGGACGCATTCCGCTACGGAAAGCTTGTCATAGCTACAACTACCTATAACGCGGATATATTCCCGTTCATGAAGCATTTCATTCTCGACCTCACCGAGAGAAACTATCAGAACCGCACTATCGGTATCATCGAGAACGGCAGCTGGGCTCCGGTTGCGGCTAAGACTGTAAAGGCGATGTTCGAGAAGTCAAAGAACATCACCTTCACCGACACCACTGTTACGCTGAAATCAGCTTTAAAGACTGCAAATATCGCTGAGATCGAAGCGCTTGCGGACGAGCTGATGAAATAATGGATAAAAGGGGGACTAAGCGTGAAAATTACACTCAATCCCGACAAAGAAGTAGTTGACAGAATAAAGGAAGGTCTGAAGCAGAAGGACGGTTACTGCCCGTGCAGACTGGCAAAGACTCCCGAAAACAAGTGTATGTGCAAGGAGTTCCGCGACCAGATAGCAGATCCGGACTTTGAGGGCTTCTGTCACTGTATGCTGTATTATAAATCACTGGAAGACTAAAGGTGTTCCGGACAGGAGGTTCAGTATGAATGAAGTAGTTATAACAAAAGAAAACTTTCAGAGGGAAGTGCTCCAGTACAAGGATACACCCGTTCTTCTTGATTTCTGGGCAACTTGGTGCGGACCCTGTATGGCTCTTGGTCCCATAATCGAGCAGATCGCTGACGAATACAAAGGCAGGCTGAAGGTCGGCAAGGTAAATGTTGACGAGCAGCCCGAACTTGCGTCAGCTTTCAGAGTTGAGAGCATACCGATGCTGGCTGTGGTCAGGGACGGTAAGCTTGCAGAACAGGCTGTCGGACTCCGCCCAAAGGAAGATATTCTCAAATTAGTAGGATTAAAGTAATTATCAAAGCTCACTGATGAAAGTCGGTGAGCTTTATAATTTGTGGGTTATTTGCGGAACGCCGAGGGCGGCGTTCCCTACAGTGTGTCATTTATAATTATTTCGTAAGACACGGGCGAACACTGTTCACCCCAACAAATTTTTTGCAAATTGCACGGAAACCCTTCTCAGGATTGTATATATTAGTGAAGCGACGCTTCTGAGGAAAGGAGGAATACCATGAATGATAATTCAGCGCTGTACGCATTCAATAAATTCGGCGACACTGTTCTGCGGACTGCCTTTGCTATGACAGGAAGCTATCAGGAAGCAGAAGACATAACGCAGGAGGTCTTTCTGACCCTCCATGCAAAGCCGCAGAGCTTCGACAGTGACGAACACCTTAAAGCATGGCTGCTTAGGTCAGCCATAAACCGCTGCAGAAACTACAGAAAAAGCGCCCGTATACTGAGAAATTCTCCCCTTGACGATGAGCTCGCAAATACTCTCAGCTGCGAATTTACTCCGAGAGACAGCGAGATAAGAGATATGATAGCAAAGCTCCCCGGAAAGTACACAGCGGTGATATTCCTTTATTACTATGAGGAGTACACCGTAAAGGAGATAGCTTCGCTTATGGGAAAGAACGAAAATACGGTCAGCTCGCTTTTGCAGCGCGGAAGAAAAAAACTAAGGACAGAGCTTGAAAGGGAGGGTTTCATATATGAAACGAGATGAGTATAACAGTTTTCTCCGCAAGATAAAGTGCAGCGGCGAGTTCCGCAGCCGTATGCAGGAAAAGCTCAGCTCACCGGTATTGGAGATGCATGAATACGGTGACAGCGTAAGTGGTACGGACGTTATAACCGGAAGGCAGCACTGGGGCAGGATAGCGGCAATAGCGGCGTCATTCGCTCTTGTATGCGGAGCTGTTGGCGGCGGAGCATATCAGCTTGCACGTATGAACAATAAAACAGAAGAAGGTACAAATATATCAAAATCAGTACAATATGCTTCAATATACGATTTTATGAAAGCAAATAAAGCATATTTCAATACGGATATCGTCTTATGGGAAGATCAAAGCGGTAATATCTTCACCAAGGAAAATGTTGATACAGAAAAGTTCTTTGATTACATGGACAAGTTCAATATGTCAGCTGAGATAGAAAAAGAGGACTTCACCTCAACACTGAGAGGTATCAAATTATACTTCGATTGCAGGACAGGTGAATTAAATGATTACTGCTTTGCCTTTGAACTGTATGATAACGGCTGTTTTATACTGCGACAGAATGATAAGGGCAAGACTGTAAAAGATGATGAACGGGAAACCTACCACTGCTTTACCGACGGCGATAAGGTCTTTCATGATATCCTGAATATGTATGTTGACGGGGAGACTATTGAGATATTTGACAGAGTTACGCATAAGGAGCTCGAAAACGAGATAAGCAACGGCTTCAAGAACAACCCATACGACAAAGCGTACTACTATATAGCAGACGAAAACAGGCAGGAAGAATATACTCTTACAGGCAGAGAAGAATTTGCAAACGAGCTCATGGCGTTTGAATGGGAAAGAGCGCCTATAAGAAGCGGCGATGTAAACAGCTATGATTTTGGTTTTGTTGCAGCAGAGGACGGCTATATGCAGTTCAGCAGCGGAAGGACATACAAGCTTAAAAACGACAGCGACCTTGAAGCCTACAATGCTGTTCTGAGAAAGCACCTTATAAAAAAGGAATTCGGAGAAGCTGTTTCTGAGGAAGATATAAGAAATGCATTTGCTGATGACTCCGACAATGAAGCGCAGTATTTTGACGAAGCAGAGCTAAAAAGCAAATTCTATAGCTTTGATGAAAGTGACTTTGAAAGCTTTAAGGAAAAGGTCGCTTCATTTGAATGGGAGAGCTGTTCAAAGGTGGAGCTCGGCATGAATGATGTATTGACTGTAAAGAAATGTATCATCGACTGTAAGGGAGTTATTGTCCCTGCAAACAATTCATTTTCATGCTATAAGCTGAAAAATGAAAGCGATATCCCGGAGTTTCGGAAGATAGTTGACGGTTTCATGGAAAGCTTTGAAGAGATACAGGACAAATAAAACATAAGAACAACAGAAAGTTGCTATTTATAAAAAACTATGCTATAATATAAGAAAGTCTCCGCAGTCGGTATGGCTGCGGAGAAATTTTTTCCGGAGGTATAACAATGAAGCTCATATCATGGAACGTCAACGGCTTCCGCGCTTGTTTGCAGAAGGGCTTTGAGGACTTCTTCAAGGCTGCGGACGCTGATATATTCTGCTTACAGGAGACAAAAATGCAGCCCGATCAGGCGGACTTCACGCCCGAGGGCTATCACATATACTTTCACAGCGCCGTAAAGAAGGGCTATTCGGGAACTGCCGTATTCAGCAAGACCGAGCCGATTTCTGTCACTTACGGCATAAACGGCACTCATCTTGACGAGGGTCGTGTTATAACCTGTGAGTACGGGGACTTCTATTTCGTCTGCTGCTATGTGCCAAACGCTCAGGACGGCTTGAAGCGTATCGACTACCGAATGGAATTTGAGGACGATATGAGGGCTTATCTTTCGGAGCTTGACAAAAAAAAGCCTGTTGTCTACTGCGGCGATCTCAACGTAGCTCACGAAGAGATAGACCTGAAAAATCCCAAGACCAACCGCGGCAACGCAGGCTTTTCCGACGAGGAGAGAGGCAAGTTCACGGAGCTTCTCGGCGCAGGCTTTACGGATACCTTCCGCAGACTGTATCCCGATACTGTTACATACTCATGGTGGTCTTACCGCTTCAAGGCCCGTGAAAAGAACGCAGGCTGGCGCATAGACTATTTCGTAGTCTCAGACAGGTTTATGGAGCGGGTGAAGGATTCGGAGATACTCACCGATGTAATGGGCAGCGACCATTGTCCTGTTAGGCTTACTGTTGAATGATAATGCGGTGACAGGAATGACAGAGCGGGAAAGGATATATTCGGATAATATCAGTGATATAGCAATGGAAATAAGCATTTCTCATGTCTGGAGAGAGCGGATATTTGCTTTAAAAGGCAGGGAAGAACTGAAGCTTTCGGCAAATGACAAGGATATTATCCCCGAATACATCAGAGATGTAATAGTTGACAATCAATTGTCTTTCAGCATACAGATAGTGGACAAGTGTGAAGAAGAATATGATGAAGGACTGGTCATATTTAAATTCAGTTCGGAGGAATTTCCAAAGATATCAGCATATTCGGGTAATAACCCTTTGATAATATGAGAATTTTAAATTTTACGGGCGCTGTTCAAGCGCCTGTACATTTTTATGCTGAAAAAGTCTTTTTGAAGCTCAGATAATTCCGTCCGTCCTCCTTGCCGTATATGGCAAAGCAGATATGCTCAAAAAGCTTTCCGTAGCCCTCATCGATTATGACCTTTCTGAAATACTCTGATACCTCATCGGGCTTGTTACCGAAAGCTCCGCAGCCCCATGCGCCGAGTATCAGGTTTTTATGACCGTGCTCTGCGGCTATGGCGAGCATAATGCGTATGCGCCTTGTCATTGTTTCGGCTATCTTTTTGCCAGAGGCAAGCAGAGCCGCGCCGCGCCTGTTCGGAGCTGGAACGGTTATCACGGCTGCCGGAAATGTTTCATCAAGAAGCTCGCAGTTATCACCGCGGAAAACGCACACATCAGGGGAGTACAGCATATAATCCGACTCCACGGAGCTAAGGTGAGTATTGTTATGGCGGTACATTTCCTTTGCGCCCTCTGAAGTTATGGAAGCATAAAGTGTACTGCACCTGCAAAGTGCTTCTTCCTGTGCGTTTGCGCCAAGCCGGAAGCCGCCGCCCGCTTTGTGGGCATTGGCAAAATTCATTACAAATGGAGCTTCAAAGCGGCTCGCAGCGGTAAAGGTGTCCTCGTTGGTAACAGTTATCTCACACATTTTCCCGTCGGGGATAACTGTGTTTTTCAGGAGCTCCGCGCCCTTTTCGGGGGAATATGCAACAACTGCCGTGAAGTCTTTTTTGGGCAGCTCCACACGCTTTCCGTCCTTTTCATAGAAGCCGTCGACAGTTATTTTTATAGTCTCGTTTGCAATTGTGATATTATTCATAAGCTCACTCCTTACCTGTGATGTCGATGACGTTGTACTCGGAAACGGTGCCTGTCTTGAAGGGGATAGCCCAGCCGGAAATACCAGATGTAACTATGAAATCGGTATTGCTGCGGACTGTATGACCGTACACGAAATCATTTGCTTTTATCCATAGACCGATATATCCTGAGGGCCATATATGACCGCCGTGGGTATGTCCGGAGTATACAAGGTCGACGTTTGCGGCGCTCTCGCTGTCATAGTCGTTGGGCTGATGGTCGAGCACAAGCGTGAATACATCGGGAGCAATATCCTTTGTGAGCTCACTGATATCCTTCCGGGTATCATAATGCCTGTCAAGTCTGCCTGTTATTGCGAAATTATCCGTTACCATGACTGTCCGGTCCTCAAGAACGGTGACATTGTTCTTTTCAAGCTCCGCGTACAGCTCCTCAATAGTGAAGTCGCGGCTTTCGGGCATATAGCCGTTATCGTGATTTCCGACAGTATAGTAAACTCCGTAGGTAGTTTTCAGCTCTCCGAGAGCCTTGCAGGCTTTTATCATATCATCTCGTCTGGAGTCGTCGTCAACGAAGTCTCCGGCGATAACTACTATATCAGGAGATTCCTTCTGCATACGCTTTATCTCTCTTGCCATACCGTCTCCGTCGAGAGTTATGCCGATATGTGAATCCGCAAAGCCGACTATTCGCAGACTGCCGCCGGGTATTGCCTTACCGGTATTTATGTCATAGTGTCTGGAAACAACATGGTGAGCGTTGTACCAGCCTATGCAAAGGTATACCGCAGTGAACAGTATAACGCAGGCGCCTTCGATATTGTGCCGGCGTTCTTTTTTTGTTATCTTCTGCACTATGCGGGCGATAAGGTCTGCGATGAGCCAGAATATTATAAGGTGAAGCATCACCACAATGACGCTGTACATATTTATAAAGCCGAAACAAGCGATACCGCCCAGCGGTATGATACTTGCGAGCCATGACAGTACCTTGTGCTTTTCACCGAGCCTTTCAATGGCACTGAACCGGTGAAACCGCGTTATAAGGTAAAAAGCGCCGCCTATGCACATAAGCAGCAGTATCAGAAAAAGTAAGAGCCAGAACATATTGTTTCCCCCTGAGATATGGCTGTGCTATCATATCGTTTTTTATATAGTGTCTAATTTAAATATATCAGTTTTAAGGGAAGATGTCAAGCTATGGATAAAAAAGCAGCTTTTTTGTTGCAAATAATCTTCTCTGTTATATATATGGTTGAAATCAGCGTATATGTATGATATAATATGTGTAAGATTTTTAGGTGTAATGTTTGTTTTTGGTCAGTAAAAGGGGGTGCGGCATGAGCGCAGGAATCGGGGATATCAGTATATCCGCTGCTGAGATAGCGGAAAAAATGGGCGCAGGCTGGAACTACGGAAATACTCTTGAGGCAAATTTCGGCGGGATCCCCGACGAGACCGTATGGGGCAATCCCAAGGCTTCTCAGGAAATGGTCGACACTGTCGCTGAGGCAGGATTTGAGACTGTAAGGATACCGATATCCTATCTGGGCAAGATAGATGACAGCAACGGCTATAAGATAAATGATGAATGGCTCGAACGTATAGCAGAGGTAGTTGATTACTGCTATAACAGGGGAATGTTCGTTATAATAAATATGCACGGCGACGGTTACCACACTATAAACGGAGGCTGGCTACTCTGTGACAGTGAGGATCAGAACTATGTAAAGGAAAAGTTCGCGGCTGTATGGCGGCAGGTAGCGCTGCGTTTCGCGGACTATGACGAGCATCTGATATTTGAGTGCATGAACGAGGTGTTCGACGGGATATACCATGATCCTGTACCGGAATACTATGAGAATATAAACGACTACGACCAGATATTCGTGGATACTGTCCGCAGCGCCGGAGGCTGCAATACTCACCGCTGGCTTCTTGTGGCAGGCTGGAATACGGATATAAAATATACCTGCGGTAACTACGGCTTCAGGTTCCCCGATGACAGCGGAAATACCGCGTCTGAGGGAAGGCTCATGCTTTCGGTCCACTGCTATGATCCGTGGGAATACTGCGGCGACGATATGAAAAAGATATTCCTTTGGGGCGAAAAAGGACAGGAAATAATCGAAACAGCAAATATCGACCCTATATACGACGCGAATTGGGGCGAGGAGGAGCATATAAAGGCTCAGCTCTCAATGCTCAGGGAAAGATACGTGGATAAGGGTATCCCGGTAGTAATAGGGGAGTTCGGCTGTATCGACAAGACCTTTGAGCATTCTGTGCTTCCTGACAGGATAGCGGAGAACCGCGCTTATTATGACGGATTTTTCGCCGGAACAGCTGCTATTAACGGTATAGTTCCGGTTTACTGGGACAACGGCTATAACGGTCCCAATGGCTTCGGACTTTTTGACCGCCGCAAGCTCACACAGACACAGCCCGAGCTTATCGAGGCTATAGTATGCGGCGTGAAGAACAAGGACCCCATGTCGGGACGAAGCGCATATATCGACAGGTATACAGGATAAGGGAAAAACAGCGGCGGCGTGATAAATTATTTTATCACGCCGCCGCTTTTGGGTCATTGCATTTATCAGTTGATTTCCTTTATTTCTACATTTTCATAATTATAGCTGACAGATGAGTGATAGTCTGGCTTACCTGTATTTATATCATATGCGCCAGGTACTGGGGTAACATCTGCTGTAAAGTCGAGTACGGGTTCACCGTTTGCGTTATCTTTTACTATATAATGTACAGTAAATCCGTAGTTATAATTGTGGCTGATGATATCGACATCTTCATATGGAATATAGTCGACGTTAAGGTCCATATTCTTATATTTGGTATCGACATTTTTAAAGTAGTATTCTACTGAATGTTCAGCGTTCAGATCAATATTGCCATCTTCAGTGATACCGCTTATTTTCCATTTGCCGTCTTCTTTTTCAAATGAGAATGTGAGCGGATTGCCTGTCTTTGAATCAGTCGCGTTGCAGACAGCACGATACAGCCCGCATCTTACAGCAGAAAATGTTTCGTCTCCGTTTTCGGTTATTGCCGGCTGATCGCTGTATGTCTGATAATCATCTTTTACATTTCTCGTACATACGTAAAGACCGCCTCTGTATTCTATATAAACTGAGGTATTGCCGTCGAATTCATTGAGGATATCCACAGTGCCGCCGTTTTCGTACTGACTGTAGTCGTTATGATCGAAGAATGTCGACGGGAAGAAATCCAGTCGATAGTTGAAATCGTCTGTACTGTATCCGGTACCTCCGTTTTCTATAAGATCATTATAGAGATCCGCAGTGCATATTTCCTTTAATGCGTTCATGAAGTCCTCAGGTGAAGTGAAGCCGGGCTCAGTAACTCTCGCGAAGTCGGTCATAGTGCCGTAGATATCGAAGCTCAGAATGTCATTAGGATCATAAGCTACATGGTAGTAGAATTTGCCGCATACATCCGCAAATTTGTCCGTAAGATCAAGGGCAATGGCATCTTTTGATTCCTCTGAAGGTACCGTGGTCGGTTCTGTTGTTGTATCTGTAGTTGTTCCGGTCGCAGCAGTTGTTGTATTATTTGTTGCCGGTTCACCTGTTGCTGATGTAGTGGGTACCTCGTTGGAGTGATTCATTCTGCTGTTGCGGCTGATTATCATAAAGCTGCCTGAGAGACCTCCTATCATCAGTACCAGTGCGGCAGCCGCGCTGGCGTATTTATACCATGCTGGACGCTTGTATCGTTCAACACCGCTTACAGCTTCCTCATCAATATCATTATCTGTAGCTGCATTCAAGTTGTTTTCTATGTTGTACTTTCTTTCACTCATAGCAAATATTCTCTCCTTCTCATCGTCACTGAGTACGGGGAAGTCCTGAGCGATCCTGTCTATATCCATATCGTCCAACTTCATGAAAAGATCATTTTTATTCATATCAATCCCTCCCTGCCTATACCGGCTTCGGCAAGCAGCGTTTTAAGCTTCTGCTTTGCGCGGCTGCTGCGTTTCTGCACGGCTGTGGCTGTCATTGAAATGCTTTCTGATATTTCCTTAGCAGTCCGATTATAATAGTATTGCTGTATTATTATAGTAGAATCGGGTTCGCCCAGTTCTCTTATCTTTTTCAGGATAATGCGGGACTGTTCCTGTTTCTCCGCATTTTCAACTATCCTTTCATCTGAGCTGAACTCCTGTGTGTCATCATCGTCGATCGAAATGCTCCGTATATTTTTAAGATTAAGTCTGCGGTAAGCGTCGATCGCTGTGTTGCGTGATATAGCGCCGATAAAGCTTTTTATATCCCCTGAAAAGTCAGTATCCTTATCGAGACGCTTGTATATCTTCAAAAAAACATCGCTGACGCAGTCCTCTATATCTTCGCGTGAACCGCTGTTTCGCAGAACATTCATAACAATGACGTATACATAATTACAGTAATTATCAAAGATCGCTCTGTGACATTTTTGCACTGATTCTGACATAAGCAGACGCAGTTCATTTTCTGTCATCGGGAACTCCTCCTTTATTTTGAATGCATTCATAAGAATAATCGAATCAAAGGTATTGTTTCGGACATATTATTCTAACATTTTTTTGCAAAAATCGCAAGCCTTTTGTAAAACAGAAAAAAATTATTGTAAAACGATAATTTTCTATTGACAAATGATATTTTGTGTGATATACTATAGTTACAGTAAAACAATGACAAAGGAGAGCTTACTTATGTGGAACAAGGATAAATCTCTTATTCTATCACGTATTCTTACCATAGCGGCGGCAATGGCAGCGGTCATAGTTGCTGTTTTTATACCGGCTATAGCCGAGTGGTATGAGTACGAAATGTCTTCTGAGGCTAACGGCATATTCGACAGGAGTACCATGTTCATACCCATGTGTATTACTTTATATGTATGCGACGCACTTGCGCTGGCGGCTCTGTGGAAGCTGCATATTCTCCTCAGGAACATCAGCAAGGATGAGGTGTTCACGGATAAGAACACAGCCTGTCTGAGGTGGATATCTTGGATATGTATGGGAGTAGGCGTTATTATGATGATATTCGGACTGTGGAGCTCAATATTCATATTCTTCGGAATGTGCGCTCTAATGTTCGGGCTTATCATGCGTGTACTCAAAAATGTATTTGAAAAGGCAGTAGAGATAAAGTCGGAAAACGACTTTACCATATGACGGAGGTGTTTTCCATGCCGATTATAGTAAATCTTGACGTTATGATGGCAAAGCGGAAGATGTCCTCGCAGGAGCTTGCCGAAAAGGTGGGCATTACTACCGCTAATCTTTCCATTCTCAAAACAGGCAAGGCAAAGGCTGTCCGCTTCTCTACCCTTGAGAAGATATGTGACGAGCTGGAATGTCAGCCGGGGGACATACTGGAGTATAAGAGGGAGTAAGAACTGCTCCCGCAGCGGACATGATAAGGGATAATGATATAGACGGGAACCGTAAGGTCCTCGCACATCGTAATAAGCCTAATACTTACTATACACATATTTATAGTAAGTATATTTAAGGAGGTACTGTTATGAAAAAGACGACTGTTGCAAGGCGCGAACTGAGATATACATATAATCTTGATGTAGCGCTGTGTGTATTCAATTTCCTCGTATGCTCCGTGCTGTGTGCAGGGGGCAGCGAATGGCTCAATATCGCAGGCGTTATAGCTTTTGTTACGGCGATACTGCCTATAGGCTTCCGGCGGCTCTACTATAAGGACGAATTCACGCCGGGAAGTGTGAGAGCGGTAATGGCGGTTTACAGAGTCGTGCAGACAGCGCTGCTCCTGTACGGTATAGACTATTTTCTCATAGCAGGTGCGTTATAATAAATATAAAAAGGAGAGAATAACATGGATAACAATGTTTATAACGAAGTGCAGACCACGTATATACCGCAGACCGTGGAAAAGGTCAGGGAAAAGCCGGAATACTCAAGGGCAGAGACGGTGCTTTCAGCAATTGTCTTTATAGCTGCATTCTGCGTTATGAGATATGTTGTGTTCAATGCAATGGGCTTTATAACCACGGGCGTTTTTACAGCGATCATTACTGCCGCTGTAGTATACATGAAGAAGAAGGGCTGCAGCTTCAGTAAATTCAACAGGTTCCATGCGGCGGTGCTTTACATATTCAGCTTTGTGTTTTCAATTACCGCAAACAGCTTCATCAAGGATCTTGCCGCTTTATTCATACTTGGCGCGGGAGCTTATCTGGTATACTCAGTCTCGGCAGAAAACAGGGAAGTCGAGAGGTATCTGCCCTTTGCGATGTGCAAGGCTCTGTTCGAGTATCCCTTCTCACACTTCGGCAAGCAGGCTGCCATAACTCAGGATCAGCTTTCAAAGTCAAAGGCAGGCTCGAATGTTAAGTATATAATCATCGGACTTATCATCACTGTACCGGTCACGGCTATTGTAGCGGCACTGCTGATGTCTGCCGACGACAGGCTCATGAATATGCTCGCGAATATATATGAAAGTATATTCAGTGCAAAAATGTGCGACATAATAGGACAGCTCCTTTTAGCGGTCCCGTTGTCAATGTACCTTTTCGGTATGCTGTACGCAAATACTCACCGGAGCCTGATAGACCCTCTCAGCGAGCAGGGCTGCATACAGAAGCTGTTCAGTATCCGCTTTGTAAGCAACCTTGTGATGTATACGGCAGTAACGCCATTGTGCATACTCTATGTTATGTTCTTTATCTCACAGGCAAACTACTTCCTCTCTGCGTTCTCCGGCTCGCTCCCTGACGGATTTACCTATGCCGACTATGCAAGGAAGGGCTTCTTTGAGCTGTGTGCGGTAGCTGTGATAAACCTTGCTGTGCTTTGCTGCATAAGTCTTTTCTCAAAGAAGGCTGGCAGGGAAAAGCCTGCTGCACTTAAAGTATACAGTGTAGTCCTCAGCGTATTCACACTTATACTCATTGCAACGGCGATGAGCAAAATGGTGATGTACATCAGCAATTACGGACTAACCGAGCTGAGAGTTTATACGAGCTGGTTCATGGTGCTGCTTGCTCTTGTATTTGTTCTGATAATAATAAAGCAGTTCCGTTTCGATATGAAGTTTGCGAAGTATTTTTCGGCAGTATTCACACTGATGTTCGCGGTCCTCTGCTTCTCACGTCCAGAGGCAGTTATAGCAAAATACAATATAGTTATGTACAATTCGGGACATCTTGCGGAGCTGGACAAGGACGCGATACTTGAAATGTCCGCTGACGGATTGCTTGCCGCATACAATGAGGGCGAAGTTACAGCTGAAGATATATTGGAGTATTCAGAAGAATACTGTTCGTTTGACACATTCGGTAACTACAATCTTTCATCAGCTGTTCTCGGCAGTAAGACTAAATGAAAAAATACCGGACCTGAAAACAGGTCCGGTATTTTCGGATATGAGATTAATGTAGCAAATAAAGAGAAGTATAGTATTATATAAGCGGAGTATCCACGGCAAGGAGCCGCGGATGCGAGTCTGCTTTCAGACGGAGCAGACTACTACTCATATTATATTATAATCCTCTTTAAATCAAGACTTATGCGTGAAATGTAGCTACATTTTCGTGAAATGTTATATCTGTTCATGATTTGTTAATACATCAGGAGAAGCTTCTGCTTCAGTATTCTATCATGATATCGGCTGTGAAGATATCCTTCTCCCACTTGAATGAGAGTATGCCGTCGAGCTGTTTTACAGCCTCAGTAACGCTGCTTACACCTATACCGTGACCGTAGCCCTTTTTCTTGGTGGTGAGGTTCTCGGTATCCACCTCGTCAGATGAATTCATAACACAGATGCGCAGCTTCTTGTTGTTCTGTATAAGTGATATATATACGAACTTATCGCTGACAGAGCTGCTTTCCGCGCCCTCTATGGCGTTATCGAGAAGGTTGGCTATTATACGGCACAGAAGGAGCTCATCGGTATTTATCTTATCGGGGAAAACTACCTTGCAGGAAAAAGTGAGACCGAGGAGTACAGCATGATCCCATTTCATGTTTACGATAGCGTCGATAGAGGATATTCCGGTATAGCATATTCCTCCGGCTGAATTCAGGG
>Ga0265298_10003029_pt1 | contig 22592 bp, 17 predicted proteins | sample AusTroGonzalo_MG_3_FD_193486 | JGI IMG/M metagenome (GOLD analysis project Ga0265298, IMG submission 193486) | Bovine rumen microbial communities from tropical cattle in Woodstock, Queensland, Australia - Gonzalo_01 | ecosystem: Host-associated > Mammals > Digestive system > Stomach > Rumen ...
ATTATTACCCAATCCTCTGCATGGTCTGCGTCTTCCCATGTTTTGAAACCACTGATGGTCTCCTTGTATGAACGTTCGAAATTATCGCCATTGATGTGATAGTCTTTCTCAAACGAACGGGCCGTTACAGGGAGCGTCTCCAAACGCTTCTTTTAAAAAATCCGCCAGTTCCTTTGAACAGAGGGTGGATTCCTGTAGGAAGTCAAACTCAGACATGACATTGTGGTTTTCTGTGTCAAGCCAGAGACGGCGACGCACATGCAGTAGCACCTACTGACCGCGTATAGGAAAGTCATGGAAGGTCTTGGAGGGAGTAAACCCGTTTGGACGCAAATCCTCACGATTGTCTGGCCTCAGATTATTCTCGTCAAGATACAGATGGATAATGTTCACAGGACTCTCCTCTGACTGTGTGTCCTGTGGGGCGGTATTCTCCTTGGGCTTCAACTCAACATTGGTCAGCTCAAACCATTCCAACATATGTGTTGGCAACAAACATTTGGCAAGTATTTCGTATTGTGGATTCATTGTGATATCTCGTTTCTTACAAGAAAGAAAAACATCACGGTTTTAGTGTACGCTCACACGTGATTATGCAGGTGACCCAGGAAGTCCCCTGTTACGTCCTCACCAAGACAGAGTGCCTGTACATCGCCACGAAGTTCAACGACGAGGCGCGTGCCAAGCTGATGCCTTCTTTCTGAAAGAATATGCATAAAGAGCTACAAAAAGGAAAGAATATGCATACAAGAACGCAAAAAGTTGAGGATTTATTCGTTTGGTAGAAGAAAAAACTGTAATTTTGCATGCATATTCAACAAACCAATTAACAAAAAAACATTATGAGCAAGCAAAAAAAGTTTATTCTGCAAGAGAATGAGATTCCCACACAGTGGTATAACATACAAGCCGACATGCCCAACAAGCCGCTTCCTCCCATCCATCCGGCAACAAAGCAACCTCTGGGTGTAGACGACCTGGCCCATATCTTCCCTCGCGAGTGCTGCGTGCAGGAACTGGATACGGAACATGCATGGATAGATATTCCCGAGGATGTGCTGGAGAAATACAAGTACTACCGCTCTACCCCACTGGTACGCGCATACGCCCTTGAGGAGGCGCTGGGTACTCCTGCTCATATCTACTTTAAGAACGAGTCGACCAACCCGTTGGGTTCTCACAAGATCAATTCTGCCCTGCCCCAGTGCTACTATGCCAAGCAGGAGGGAACGACGAACGTGACCACAGAGACGGGTGCCGGACAATGGGGTGCTGCCCTCTCGTATGCCGCCAAGATCTACGGACTCGACTGTGCCGTCTATCAGGTGAAGATCACCATGCAGCAGAAGCCCTACCGTTCAAGCATTATGCGTACCTTTGGTGCCGTTGTCGAGGGCTCGCCTTCTATGTCGACCCGTGCAGGCAAAGACATTCTGACCCGCGACCCGCTGCATTCCGGCTCGCTCGGTACTGCTATCAGCGAAGCCGTGGAACTGGCTACGACCACGCCCAACTGCAAATACACGCTGGGGTCGGTACTCAACCATGTGGGCTTGCACCAGACCATCATCGGTCTTGAAGCCGAGAAGCAGATGCAGATGGCCGGCGAATATCCTGACATTGTGATTGGCTGCTTTGGAGGCGGAAGCAATTTCGGCGGCATCTCGTTCCCCTTCATGCGCCATAACCTGAAAGATGGAAAGACCACCGAGTTTATTGCTGCTGAGCCTGACAGCTGTCCCAAGCTAACACGCGGACAGTTCCGCTATGACTTCGGCGACGAGGCCGGCTATACCCCATTGCTGCCGATGTACACCCTGGGCCATAACTTCCGGCCTTCCAATATCCATGCCGGCGGACTGCGCTATCACGGTGCAGGCATGATTATCTCCCAGCTGATTAAAGACGGACTGATGCATGGTGTAGACATCCCACAGCTCGAGACCTTCGAGGCTGGCATGCTCTTCGCCCGCACCGAGGGCATCATCCCTGCTCCCGAGAGCTGCCACGCCATCGCTGCCACCATCCGCGAGGCCGAGAAGTGCAAGCAGACGGGCGAGGAGAAGGTAATCCTCTTCAATCTCTCCGGCCACGGACTTATCGACATGCCCAGCTACGAGCTGTTCATCAAGGGCGACCTTCAGAACTATACCGTCACCGACGAGATGATAGCCCAGAACCTGGCAGAACTCGACAAGCAATAGAACATATTACGAAACAAATACCCAAAAGCGAGGCGCGCATCACTGCGTGCCTCGCTTCATTTTTGTTTACTAACTTTATCTATTTCTGAATTCAGTTCAACTTATAGGTGACTGGAATGAGGAACTTACAGCGGACAGCTCGTCCCCTCTGTTTACCAGGCTGCCACTTGGGCATGGCATTGACGACTCGGATAGCCTCGTCTCGCATAGCCTGCACGCCAGCATTGTGTCCTTCGGCATCCTGACGCTGTTTGTCAGTCATTTGGGCTGTGACAATCACCATGTTCGCCCCCGACTTCTTCGGATTCTCCAATATTTTGCAATTCGACAGACTACCGTCTTTCTCAACGACGAACTGCACCAGCACTCGGCCCTGCACACCATATTTCGTAGCTTCCGCTGGGTACTTGATGTTCTGCGCAATGAATTTCATCAGTTCCACTTCACCGCCAGGGAATTGAGGTAATTGCTCGCAGATATCGAAAACAGGCTCATCCCCCTGCTTTTTTGTCTGCACAATTATCGCTTCTTCTGCATCTACATGGAAGGTATTCTTGATGATTTCCCTGTTTCCAATTACGCTCACATTTGCGATGTCTTCTTCAGTTAATTTGCCTACTGATTCCTCTGTGACCACCTCACCATCCACAATATAGATTTTCTTTCCATTTTGTGGTTCTGTCACCATATTACATACGAATTTGCCGGAGCCTGCATCTGTAAGATGAATTTCCTTTAGTGCTCCACCTGACAAGTCGAGTAGAGTGGCCTGGTCAACAGGCTTGCCGTTGACCTGCATGGTTGTCTTAGACACTTCAAGGGCAATGGAACGCCCTTGGGGAATTTGCTCTTCCTTGCCATTACGGAAGAACTTCACACCTGACTGAGCACGTATCTGATAGCTATCGCCACGGTCATTGGTTTTCTCACTGAACATACGGACAGTATCTTCATGATGAACAGGCATGATGGTTTTGTAGTCCACAACAGTTTTGGCAGTCATTGCAAGTGAGACGAGTACTATGGGTACGATATAGAGCGCTTTGAGCCATGCCGTGCGCTTTGATCTTGGTTTAAGCATCATAATAATTCGTTTTTTAGTTTTAGGGGTGTGGATGCCATTGGCAAGGGTACAGGCCTGAATACCCATTGCTTTCTGCATCAGCAAATGAATGTACTGGCTTTCATCGAAGCCGCGTGAGAGAACAGATGCATCGGCCTCATACTCGTGGAGGGTGCGCAGTTCCTGGCGCAGATACCATACCACGGGATTGAACCATTGCAGAGCCGTAAGCACTTCTACGACCACAACGTCGTAGCTATGACGATGGCGCACATGCGCCTCTTCGTGGGCAAGGACAGGAGAGGCTTCCTCATACTCATCCGAGGGAAGAAATGAATAATCAATACGCGAGAGGATAATCGTGTGCATCCAAGAAAATGGAGCCACGGGAACATCGACCACGCAGAGCCGTGTGCCAGTAGACAGCGTGTGTATTTCACCGCTACGCATCAGGTTTTGCAGTCGCTTGTAACTCTTTGCCACAAACGACAAACGCACGAGCATACCTATCATCAGTATGAGAGCCATTGGAATCGTCCAGTCAATTCGCTTTTCCGCGAGAGGCAGTAGCGAGGCATTGCCTGTGACCATATCGTCTATGGCAGGCAGCAGGTCACTTTCCACTACCACCGTACGGTGGTAGGTAATGATGCACAGGGGTAGCACAGCCGAAAGTACAATTCCCAGTAGCAGCACAGCGCGGTTCAGCATGTGCGTGGTCTCACGAGCCAGCAGTAATATATAGAAGAGGTAGAACACGGCTACCAGCACCGCCACCTTCAAATCGTAATAGATCAAGTCTGTCAGCATTGTCTCATTTCATTATTATTTCCTCTATTCTGCAAGATAGTCAGGATCTCGTCAATATCTTCCTGCGACAGTTCTTCTTCTTCAGCAAAGAACGACACAAGTGATTTCACTGAGCCATCGAAGAAAGTATCCCTTACTTCGGCCATCACAAACCGGCGATAGCGTTCGCGCGTCATCAACGGTGAGTAGACCATCAGTTTGCCCGTTCCACTCTTACGTCGTTCCACGAACCCCTTCTGTTCCAAGATTTTCAAGAACGTGGCAATGGTCGTATAGGCGGGTTGCGGTTCTGGATACTGCTTCTGAATATCAGCCACGCAGGCTCCACGCTGCATGTCCCACAGGATGTTCATCACCTGCATCTCAGCTTTGGTCAATGTTTGTTGTTTCATGCGCTTCTCTCTGATGGTTTGACGAAGGCAAAATTACTAATAACTTAGAAAACTAAAAGCTTAGTAATTAAAAAGACAAAAGAAAGCCCAGATCTTTAACGTTCATTCTTAGTAATTCGAGTCCTGTTATTAGTAATTAACTTCCTTTATTTACTAACTTTACTTGGTTCTCAGTTCTACTACAAAGAAAAAGCGTTAAACTATATCGGTAGTCACAGTATCAGGCTTTGGTGGTGTCTGTACCAGACGCTGGTAGCGTGCCTACCAACATCTGGTACTCCCAGTACCAGATATTGGTACTGGGAGTACCAAATATGGATACTGATTCTGGTACAGCCTTTTTGATTTACTGGCCACCAACTGCCAAACAACAGAAAAGATATTACCGGATAAAGTTGGTAGCGACGCGGGGCTCCAGTTCGGGATGTCCCTGATGGGCAATGTCAAGGCGCTTGAGCATCCACGCCATATTGCGCCCTAGGGTGCGCATGGTCTGCATGCCCTCTTCGTCGCGCTCCACCTGTCCGGGGGTTTGTCCGTAGGCCAAGTTCCAATACTGCGATGTGACGAGCGGCATGTTCATCATCGTGAAATACATGTTCAGACGGTTGAAAGCTGCCGTAGCTCCACCACGGCGGCACACCACGACAGAGGCTCCGGGCTTGAAGCGCAGGTCGTTGCCAAGCGAATAGAACACACGGTCGAGCAACGCGCAGAGCGAACCGTTGGGACCGCCGTAATAGACGGGCGAACCGACGATGAGTCCGTCGATACCTCCCTTGACAATCTCCATCACCTTGTTATACAGGGCATCACGATAGGTGCAGCGCCCCTCGCGGCCACACCAGCCACAGGCCACACAGCCCTGCACGGCCCCCTTACCGATGCTTACGATCTCAGTATCCACACCCTCGGCGTTCAACGTCGTTGCCACCTCACTCAATGCGCGGAACGTGTTGCCATGTTCACGCGGACTGCCATTGATTAACAAAACCTTCATACGGATATCAGCGTTTGATTATTGTCGATTTGATTGATATGTATGCAAAGATAAACCAAAATGTCAGCATTTAGGGGCTTTTTTGTGTTAATCTTCTCAAAAGAGGGCGATATTTAATTCGTATTTAGTAATTTTGCGCGCAAAAATTAAACAGAATAACTTTATTCACTTTATAGGTATGTCTAATTCTCATACAATCGTAGGACACAAAATCAAAGGTATTAGAGAATCCAAGAATCTCACTGTTGAAGAGATTGCAGAGCGTAGCGGATTGTCTGTAGAACAAATCATCTCCATTGAGAGCGACCAGAACCTTCCATCACTTGGTCCGCTGATTAAGGTTGCCCGTGCACTGGGCGTACGTCTGGGTACCTTCCTTGATGACAGCGACTCACTGGGTCCTGTAGTAACCCGTGCTGCCGAACGGGAGCGTGACAGCAGCATCAGTTTCTCAAACGGTGCCGTTGATGCCCGCAAGCACATGGAGTATCATCCCCTGGCACAGCAGAAGGCAGGACGTCACATGGAACCGTTTGTGATTGACATCAATCCCGAAGAAGTCCCCAATTTCCAGCTTTCAGCCCACGAAGGCGAGGAGTTCATCTATGTGATGCAGGGCGAGGTGGAGATAGTATACGGCAAGGACACCTATAATCTGAAAGAGGGCGACTCTATATTCTACGACAGCATCGTGAAGCACCATGTGCACGGTGCTCCGGGCAAGAGTGCCAAGATACTGGCCGTAGTGTATATTCCGTTCTGAGAAGAAGACCCTCCCCTAGCCCCTCCCTAAAGGGAGGGAAGTGGATAGGATAGCAGATATGTAATTGAACAAATAGAAAATAATCTCAATGGATAATAAAGACAATAGCGCTCAGGTAACCTCTTTCCTCCCTCACAGGGAGGGGCAAGGGGAGGGTCTCCGACTTGATATGGCAGGGAGACCGCTTCCTGATAGAACTTATCCGGCCGAAACAGGATCGGAGGGATACAAGCTGTGGGAGAGAACACTGGGCGAATGGCTGGAATACTGGGCCAAGACGACCCCTGACAAAGAGTATATCGTCTATAGCGACCGCGACCTGCGATTCACTTGGGCGCAGTTCAACGAGCGTGTGGACAATCTCGCCAAGGGTCTGATTTCCATAGGCGTAAAGAGAGGCTCTAACGTAGGTATCTGGGCAACCAACGTACCCGACTGGCTCACTTTCCTCTATGCCACCGCCAAAATCGGTGCCGTGCTGGTAACGGTGAACACCAACTACAAGCAGAACGAGCTGGAGTATCTTTGCAAGGACTCTGACATGGAGGTTCTTTGTATCACCGACGGCACATGGGACTGCAACTACGTTGACATGACCTATACCATGCTGCCCGAACTGAAGACCTGCGAGCGCGGCCACCTGAACAGCAAGCGTTTCCCCTATCTGAAGAATGTCGTCTATATCGGCATGGAGAAGTATCGCGGCATGTACAATACTGCCGAGCTGCTGCTCTTAGGACAGAACGTGGAAGACGAGACGCTGCAGGAGATGAAAAGCAAGGTGAACTGCCACGACGTATGCAACATGCAATACACCAGTGGCACCACGGGATTCCCCAAGGGCGTGATGCTTACCCACTTTGGCATTTCCAACGACGGCTATTTCACCGGCGAGAACATGGGCTTCACGCAGGACGACAAGCTCTGCGTATGTGTGCCGCTGTTCCATTGCTTCGGTGTGGTGCTGGCCACGATGAACTGCCTCACCCACGGCTGTACAGAGGTGATGGTCGAGAAGTTCGACCCATTGGTGGTGCTGGCCTCCATCCATAAGGAGAGGTGTACGGCAGTCTATGGAGTGCCCACCATGTTCATTGCCGAGCTGAACCACCCCATGTTCTCCATGTTCGACCTCACCAGCCTGCGCACGGGCATCATGGCAGGAAGCCTCTGTCCTGTGGAGCTGATGAGACAGGTATCGGAGAAGATGTACCTGACCATCACCTCGGTCTATGGTCTCACCGAGTCGTCGCCAGGCATGACGCAAACTTGCCTGAACGACACCTTCGAGCAGCGCTGCACCACGGTGGGCCGCGACTTCCCCTTCGTAGAGGTGAAAGTGCTCGACCCCGAGACGGGCGAGGAATGCCCCGTGGGCGTTCAGGGTGAGATGTGCTGCCGCGGCTTCAATGTCATGAAGGGCTATTACAAGAACCCCACCGCCACGGCCGAGGTCATCGACAAGAACGGATTCCTGCACTCAGGCGACCTGGGTGTGAAGGACGAGCAGGGCTTCTACAAGATTACCGGACGCATCAAGGATATGATTATCCGAGGCGGTGAGAACATCTACCCCCGCGAGATTGAGGAATTCCTCTACCACATGCCCGGCATTCGCGACGTGCAGGTGGCTGCCGTTCCGTCAAAGAAGTATGGCGAGGCCGTGGGAGCCTTCATCATCCTGGAGGAAGGCGCAAAAATGGAACCTGAGGACGTACAGGAATTCTGCCGCGGAAAGATTGCCCGCTACAAGATACCGAAATACGTGTTCTTCATTGACCAGTTCCCCCTGACAGGAAGTGGAAAGATCCAGAAGTTCAAGCTGAAGGAAATGAGTCTGGAACTCTGCAAGCAACAAGGTATTGAAGTTATTTAAGAACAAGACAAGACTCATTTTGATGGCTGAGCATCAGAATGAGTCTTTTTTCTTAAATCTAATCATTATGAAACAACTACTTATTAAGAATATCGGTACACTCGTCGTTGACACGCACTACAAGGAACGTCTTTGCGGTGAGGAGATGGCACACATAGAAACGCTTCATGACGCATGGCTGCTCATTGAAGACGGGAAATTCAAGGACTGGGGAAGCGACGAGACTGCTTTGAACAGCTGCGACACTATCGATGCCCAAGGCGGAACAGTACTGCCGTCGTTCTGCGATTCCCACACCCATCTGGTCTATGCCGAGAGCCGCGAGGATGAGTTCGTTGACAAGATTCGCGGCCTCAGCTATGCCGAGATAGCCAAACGCGGTGGTGGCATACTCAACTCAGCCGACCGCCTGCATGAGCTTACGGAAGAGGAGCTTTTCCGCAGGTCGATGGTTCGCGTCGACGAGATAATAAGGAAGGGAACCGGAGCCGTCGAGATAAAGAGCGGCTACGGTCTGAACACAGAAGACGAGCTGAAGATGCTTCGTGTCATCCGTCGTATCAAGGAAACGGCACCGGTGAAGGTGATGTCGACTTTCCTTGGTGCTCATGCCGTGGGACGTACCTATAGAGGAAAGCAAAAGGAATATGTCGACCTGATTGTCAACGAGATGATTCCCGAAGTGGGCCGACAGGGATTGGCCGACTTCATCGACGTGTTCTGTGATGAGGGTTTCTTCACACCCGAAGAGACAGCACGCATGCTGGAAGCTGGGGCCCAGTGGGGCATGCGCCCGAAGATTCACGGACAGGAACTGGCCGACTCTGGCGGTGTGGAGGTGGCCGTAAGGTACCACGCGCTGAGCGTAGACCATCTGGAGAGTATGACTGAGCGCGATATTGAGTTGCTGAAAGAAAACCCGACAACGATTCCCACAGCCCTTCCTGGCACGTCGTTCTTCCTGAACATGCCTTTTGCCCCTGCCCGCAAGATGATTGAGGCAGGCTTGCCCCTTGCCCTTGCCAGCGACTACAACCCCGGCTCTACACCATCGGGCGATATAAAGTTCGTGGTATCACTGGCCTGCATCAAGATGCGTCTGCTACCCGAAGAAGCGCTCAATGCCACTACCCTCAACACCGCTGCAACCATGGGCATCAGCAAGGAATATGGCTCGATAGCAAAAGGAAAGGTAGCCAACTTCTTCATCACCCATCCGATGAAGAGCGTCAGCTACCTGCCATACGCCTATACCTCGCCCGTCGTGGAACGCGTGTTCCTCAAAGGCAAGGAATACCGTTAGTATTCTAACTCCTGATAAGGCTCGCCCCAGTCGGTCTCTGCAGAGATGGTGAAGCCTTGATCGCTATCAAAGAAATAGCCGGAATACTCTGAGTATTTCTGATGCTTCATGCCAATCTCCCCAAAAGTACGCTCTAAGATGATTGTTGACTTATCTGAAGCCAAGGCTCTTACCCTTACTTGAAGTTTCCCCTCTTCCTGTTGTAAGAAAGTGTAGAGATTGAAAGTAGCGGGGGAAGTCATGCCGCTTACATCTACCAGTTTCTCCTGCTGTGAGTTCACATTACCTCCATAGCCCGTCACAGCATTTAGCACGCCACTGCCGCCAGTATAATAGAAATGCATATACTTGACCTCTGGGGGGAATTCATCGTTAATGACAAACCTCAGAAGTGATACATTGCGCGTCAGCAACAAGCTATGGTTGAGGTCTTGCCCCCCTACAAAAAGGTCGCCATAATAGGAGAAAGTGTCTGAATAGCCGAGTGCGTTCGTAAAGTGAATATTTTCAGGATCAGAAACGGTAGGATTCCCTCCAACACTCTTATGTGCCAGAACAAGGAGTTTGTAATCACCAGGATCCAGCTTCATCGTCACCTCGCCAAAGTTACTATCATCAGTTGTCTGACTCAACCCTTTTACTTTCACACCATCTTTATAAACGACAAAATTGAGGCGCGTACAATAGGTTGTCAAGTCAACAACAGCCCTTCGAGGCATTGCTTTAATAGGCTCCTGAACATTTTTTGAAACGCGCAGCACGACAGCTACTTTTCCTTTATCATCCTTATCGCCTTTCTCACCCGTTGTCTTTGAAGAGTTCTTTCCCTGAGCCACCTCTTCGGATGATTCTTCATCAATGATAGCCTTTTCACACGAGACAACAGACGATGCAGCCATTGCCACACAGAATAAAGTGACAAAGAAAGATAGTTTATTCATAGGTTTGTTTTTTTAAGGTATTGGTAAAATCGTTTTTGATTATTAGTTAGTCCATCCTGTCGCGGTAATCCTCGTAGCCATATTCGCGAAGCACCTCGAGAGTGCCGTCCTCATGCAGCATACCGATAGAGGGATGGGTGATACCGTTGAACATATTTGTCTTCACGGTGGTATAGTGTATCATGTCTTCGAAAATAACTTCCTCGCCCACCTGCAGCTCGTGGTCGAACTGCCACGAACCCATAAAATCGCCCGACAGGCAGCTATTGCCACCCAACCGATACAGAGCGAGGGATGATGGACAAGAGGCAAGAGGCGAGGAAGCGGTGTCATCGACATGTTTTGCTCCACGTACTTCAGGATAGTAGGGCATTTCCAGACAGTCGGGCATGTGGCAGGTGAAGCTCACATCAAGGATGGCCGTACGGATGCCCTTATCGTCCACGATGTCCACCACATGGCTTACCAGCGGTCCTGTCTGCCAGGCAAAAGCGCTGCCTGGCTCAAGGATAATCTTCAGCCACGGATAGCGCTCGTGCAGTCCCTGCAGTATCCTTACAAGAAGCTCCACGTCATAGTCTTTCCGTGTTATGAGATGGCCGCCGCCCAGATTGAGCCATTTCAACTGAGGGAACCAGCGGGAAAACTTCTCCTCAATGTGCACCAGCGTGCGTTCCAACACGTCGCTGCCACTCTCACAGTGACAGTGGCAATGGAAACCGTCGACATCCTCTGGGAGCTGTTCGGGCAGCTTGTCGGCACTAATGCCGAAGCGTGTGCCAGGAGCACAGGGATTATAGAGCAAGGTCTCCACTTCAGAATATTCAGGATTCACACGCAGCCCGATGGAGGCCTTACCCCCTACCCTCTCATGATAGCGTTCATACTGAGACAGTGAGTTAAACGTAAGATGGCTTGAACAGCTCGCTATGTCGTCCACCTCATCGTCAGTATAGGCCGGTGAGAACGTGTGGGCCTTGGCACCAAACTGCTCTACAGCCAGTCGCGCTTCTGAAAGCGAGCTGGCTGTAGTGCTATGGATATACTCCCGGAAAACGGGGAATGTTTTCCAAAGGGCAAAAGCCTTAAAAGCAAGGATAATCTCCACGTCGGCCTTTCGAGCTACGTCGGCAATCAGTTCAAGATTACGACGCAGCTTCCGCTCTTCTATGATATAGATAGGTTTCGACACTTTACTCTATTCGGGGTTACTTACTGATTCAGAAGATATTGCTTAAAGTCCTCGAATTCCTTCGACATGGCAATGCTCTGCTTAGTACCCTTCATGAAAGCCTGCAGGCGCTCAGGAATCTCCACATCGATACCCAGAATATCGTCGACCTTTTCCTTAAACTTTGCGGGGTGGGCCGTCTCGCAGAAAATGCCTATCTCACTTGGCAGCAACTGCTCTTCCAGTGCACGATAGCCGCAGGCTCCGTGGGGATCGAGGATATAGCCTGTCTCTTTGTAGCAGCGACGCATGGTGTCCTTGATTTGCTCATCGCTGTAGGTAGCTCCGCTAATAAGACTGGTGATGCTGCGGTGGGTCTCTTCAGGTGAGAGTCTGCCATTGTCAGAATAGAGATTGATGATGCGGGCGAAGTTGGAGGGGTCACCCACATCCATAGCGTTTGCCAGTGTCTGCTTCGACGGCTTGGGGTTGTACTGCCCCGTCTGCAAATAATTATAGAAGATATCATTGGCATTGTTGGCAGCAATGAAGCGCTTCACGGGCAGTCCCATCTGATGGCCGAACAGGGCGGCACAGATATTGCCGAAGTTACCGGAGGGGACACATATGACAAGTTCCTTTCCCGTATCTCCCGAGTGAAGGAGAAGTTGTTGTGCTTGTGCCACCGCATTGAAATAGTAGAATGCCTGAGGCAGGAAGCGGGCCACATTGATGGAGTTGGCCGAGGTGAGCATCATGTGCTCGTTTAGTTCCTTGTCCATAAACGCACTCTTCACCAGCCGCTGGCAGTCATCAAACACACCGTCAACCTCAATGGCGGTGATATTCTGACCCAGCGTAGTGAACTGGCACTCCTGAATAGGACTCACCTTACCCTTGGGATAGAGCACATAGACATGGATGCCCTCCACGCCAAGGAAGCCGTTGGCCACTGCCGAACCGGTATCGCCCGAGGTGGCCACCAGCACGTTGACCATGCCGTTCTGACTGCCAAGAGTACGCTGATTACTCCGAATAAAATACTGCAGCAGCCTTGCCATGAAGCGCGCGCCCACATCCTTGAAAGCCAGCGTAGGGCCGTGGAAAAGCTCCAGCGAATAGATATTGTCCTTTACCTTTACGATAGGACAGTCGAACGACAGTGTGTCGTAGACCAGATCCTGCAGGCTGTCGCCATCGACATCTTCGCCAAAGAAAGCATCTGCCACATTGTAGGCAATGTCGCGGAACGACATCGATGTCATATCTTCATAAAAAGCCTTGGGGAGTTTGTGGATACGCTCGGGCATGTAAAGTCCGCAATCCTCGGCCAGTCCCTTCACCACGGCCTTCTCGAGCGAGGCAAAAGGAGCCTTTCCATTGGTGCTGTAGTATTGCATATTCAATAGATATAATTATTTGCACGCAAAAGTACAAAAAAAACATTAAACACAGCAGGCCATGTACCATATTTCATACAATTCAGCCAAAATATGAGTTGCTTTCTTCATAAATATTCATTTCCAACCTGCAATTTCCACGAAAAAGGGTTAAACCTTCTAAGGTTTCCCACGTCAAAAAGACTGTATCCTAAGAAACAAAACTAGACATATTACTTATGCGATCACTTCTGCTGACCTTATCATGGGCAATGGCACTTTGCGTGAATGCCCAGCGCAGCACTCAACTGACAATTAGCGGCAATCTCATTGATGCCGAACTGAAAGAACCGCTCATACAAGCTTCGGTTCAGCTGTTCCAAGTCTCCGACAGCGCCTTCGTGGGCGGAACAGTTACTACCGACCGGGGAAACTTCTCGATTGAGGCCCCTTCTAACGGCACCTATCGCCTGCGTATTTCATCCATTGGCTTTCAGACCATTCAGCGCGAGGTCACCCTCCGACGTAATCAGTCGGTAGATCTGGGCCGCCTACTGATGTCGCCCGATGCCTATGTGCTGAAAGAAGCCGTAGTAACAGGGCGTGCAGCACAGGTAGTGGCCCGTAAGGATACGCTGGTTTTCAATCCCGAAGCCTATCGCACACCAGAAGGGTCGGCCATCGAGGAACTCATCAAGCGCATGCCCGGTGCCGAAGTCGACGAGGACGGCAACATCACCATGAACGGCAAGCAGGTGAAGAAAATACTACTAGACGGAAAAGAGTTCATGCTGGGCGATATAGAGACCGCCCTGAAGAACCTGCCTGTGAATATCATTCAGAACGTGAAGTTCTACGACCAGCAAAGCGACCAAGCCCGTATCACGGGTATCGAGGACGGCAACAAGGAGACCGTGCTCGACTTCACCATCAAGAAAGGCATGAACCGCGGCTATATGACCAACCTCGATATGGCCGGAGGTACCGAACACCGCTATGCCACACGGGGAATGGGTAGCAGCTTTACCGACAAAACGCGTATCATGGTGATGGGCAATGCCAACAATAAAGAAGAGAATGCCGGATGGTGGAACCGTCGCGGTCTGAATGCCAACAAGGTGCTGGGTGGCAATCTGAACTATGACGACGGCAAGGCATGGAAGGCAGATGCCTCGCTGCGGTGGAACCATCGTGACGGCGACGACCAGAGCGAGAATGCCAGCGAGAACTTCTACAGCGAGGATAACCGCACCTTCTCGAACAACAGGTCGAGAAACTTTACCCGTAGCGACAACTGGCGTGCCAACCTGCGTGTGGAATGGAAGCCTGACACACTGACCAACATCCTGCTGCGTGCCAACGGAAGTACCGGCACCAACGACGGGACAACGGAATCGGCTGCTGCCACATTCAGCGACGACCCCTATCTCTATGCTGCCGATCCCCTCACATCGCTGGATGCCTCAAGCCCCCTGGCTCCCTATCTTGTGAACCATAACAAGAGTGCCAACCTGAGCTATGGCGAGAACAAGAACGGATGGGCAATGCTGCAACTCTATCGCCGGCTAAATGCCCGCGGACGTAACATCACGGTAAGAGTAGAAGGCAGCATCGGCGAGAGTGAGAACAAGAACGTGTCGAACAATGAGGTACACCTGCTCCGGCTGAAGAACTCCCTGGGCATGGACTCCACCTATTTCACTGCCCGATACAACACTACGCCTTCAGACAACAGCGGCTATGTGGTGAGTGCCACCTATAGCGAGCCACTCTGGAAGGGTGCTCACCTACAGACCAACTACGAGCTGCGCTACAACCAGAGCAAAAGCGACCGACAGACCTATGACTTCAGCCACGATCCGCGGAACATCTTCTCTGGCATAGAACCCGAATATCGTGAATGGGGAAGATGGCTGGATCCCGTCAGCCCTACGCTCGACAGTTATCTGGACCGTGACCTCAGCCGCTACTCAGAGTATAAGAACTACACCCATAACATGAGGCTCACCCTGCGCCACTGGCAACAGGAATACGACTATAACATCGGCTTTCTCGTACAGCCACAGCATTCCAACTTCATTCAGGACTATCGCGGACGCTATGTCGACACGGTCAGGAATGTCATTAACCTCACGCCAACACTCGACTTTCATTATAAATTCAACGACCAGCAGAACATCTGGCTACACTATCGCGGCGACACCCAGCAGCCAGAAATCACCCAGCTGCTCGATATTACCGACGACTCAAACCCGCTCTACATCACAAAAGGCAATCCCGGACTGAAACCACAGTTCACCAATACCTTCAACGTCTACTACAACCACTATATCACCCGATATAAGCGGAGCATCGTACTCTATGCCAACTATCGTCATGTGCGCAACGCCATTTCGAATCTTGTACGCTACAGTGCCGAAACGGGCGGAAGCATATCGTATCCGGAGAACATCAATGGAAACTGGAATGCCGATGGCGGCATGAACTTCAATACAGCCATCGACAGTGCTGCCCATTGGAACATAGGAACCGATAGTCGTGTGCGCTACAACAACTATGTAAGCTATGTGGCCCAGCCAAAGATGGATGCACAGAAGAACACCACCCGTTCAACCACCCTCAACGAACGACTGAACCTTAGCTACCGTAACGACTGGCTGGAGGTAACCATCGACGGCAACGTGAACTATCAGCACAACCGCAATGAGCTACAGCCTACTGCGAACCTCGACACATGGAGATTTAACTATGGCGGACAGCTGCTGCTACGCCTGCCACATGATATTGAGCTGAGCTCCAACCTCCATGAACACAGTCGTCGCGGCTATAATGACCCCTCATCGAACACGAATGAACTGATCTGGAACGGACAAATATCAAAGGCTTTCCTGAAATCGAAGACACTTGTCGTAGCCTTGAACTTCTATGACCTTCTGGGACAGCAGAGCAACTACGAGCGATGGGTCAGTGCCACGGGCCGCAGCGACACACGCTATAATAGCATCAACTCGTATGCCATGCTTCATGTGCGCTACCGTCTGAACATGTTCGGCGGAAAGGTCGACACCGAGGGCCGTTATGACAAGAAGTGGGGAAATAATGACCGTAGACGATGGTAATATACTCTTTTTTGCTTACCTTTGCATCTGCAATTTACGCGAAAAAAGAGAATGGAACTAACGGCCCGATACCTGCGCGAACGATTCCTGGCACTCAATGATGAGTATTTTGGCGGAGAACTTCCCCTACCCTATCTCAGAGTGTCGAACTCACGCACACGTATGGGGTCGTTTTCGTGTACGCGGTATCGCAAGAGCATCTTTTCAAAGGGAGTGTTCACCAACTTCAAGATTGCAGTAAGCGAATACTACAAGCAGACTGCCGAGGAAATCGATGACACACTGCTCCATGAGATGATTCACTATCTGATAGCCTATCGCCAGCTCAGAGACACATCGTCCCACGGTACGCTATTCAAAAAGGAGATGGCCAGATTGAATGCAATGGGCAGGCACCTGACCATCAGCGTAAGGACAAGGCATCTAGAGACAAGACAGCAGAACAAAAGACAGCAGCACCTGGTGCTGGCTCTCGAAGACCGGAACGGGAAGCGCTATTTGGCTGTGGTACATCCATCATACCGGAAGTACATAGAAAAACAGTTGCACTTGGCAACAACAATCACCGCTCACCATTGGTTTGTAAGCAATGATGACTTCTTCAACGATTTTCCTCAGGCTCGCACGCTGAGAGCCCGACAGGTGACGACAGAGAAATACGACTCACTGTGCCATGAATGCCTGCATGAACTCATTCAGCCTTAACAGCCCATAGCTTCCCGAAACGCAAGAGAGCTCATCATAGCGTTGCACCTCGTCCGGCTCTATACCTTTATAATATATAAGGAACGGAACGGGCTCGTTGACGTGGATGCGCAGTTCAACGGGAGTTGGATGGTCGGGAAGGACTGCTATGCAGACGGGCTCCTCCATTTTGCTAATAGCATCATAGACCGGCTTGATAAGGCGCTGATCGAGATAATTGATGGCCCTTAGCTTCAACTCCAAGTCGCCATCATGGCCAGCCTCATCGGTAGCTTCGACATGCACGAAGACAAAATCATCCTGCTTCAAAGCCTCGATAGCAGCCTGAGCCTTTCCTTCGTAATTGGTGTCGGCAAGTCCCGTGGCTCCAAGTACTTTGATTATACGGAGGCCTGCATAGCGGCCAATACCCTGAATAAGGTCGACCGCAGAGATGACAGCACCGGTCTTTATTTGCGGATACTGCTCCATAAGCGTCTGCATGGACGGACGGTAGCCACCGCTCCAAGGCCAAATACTGTTAGCCTGACGCTCACCGCGTTTAGCCTTCTCCATATTATAAGGATGAGTAGCCAACAAAACCTGCGACTTCAAGATAAGGTCGTTTATTAAGTCTGCAGTATCTTGAGCTTCTTTCTCATAGCCCTCTTCCGGCTTGACTAATAAGGGGTGCCAATCTTCGTTGGGATGGTCATGAGGCGGATTGCAGACAATATGCTTGTTGCCGCCCTTGATAACCAACAAATGGCGGTACTGGATGCCACAGATAAACCTTACCCATTCCATACCGGCAGCCTCGTTAATGGGCCTGGCCAGTGTCTCATTGAGATAGTCTATCAGTACGCGGGCATCTTCCGTCTGCAGGTTACCACCGTTATGGGTGACAATCTTACCATCTTCAAGCGTAATAAGATTGCAGCGGATAGCAAAGTCATCGGCTTGCATGTCGTAGCCTATGGAAGCTGCTTCCAGCGGACCGCGCCCTTCATAGACCTTATTCAAATCGTAGCCGAGGATAGCAGTATTGGCCACCTCAGAGCCTGGAGGGAACCCTTCGGGAACAGTAACCAAGCGGCCCGTTCGGCCATTCTTAGCCAACAGATCCATCATGGGCTTGTCAGCATACTGCAAAAGGGTCTTTCCTCCCAACCGCTCCACGGCATGGTCGGCCATGCCATCGCCTAATATGATAATATGTTTCATTTCACTAGTGTCATTTTATCATTTTTACATCATGTCAATCGCTAAATATTAGCGATTGACATGATGTTAGCAAACACACCGGCAGCAGTAACGCCTGCACCTGCTCCATAGCCCTGAATGAGCATGGGGTATTCCTTATAACGCTCGGTGGTGAGCAGTACAATGTTGTTTGACCCCTCAAGGCCATAGAACGGATGATGCTGCGAGACAGCCTCAAGCGAGACGGAGGTCTTGCCTCCATCCATTTTTGCGACGAAACGCCATCTTTTTCCATCCTGTTCAAGCACACTACGGCGAGCCTCAAAGTCTGCATCGAGTTGAGGCAGATTCTTCCAGAAGTCATCAAGAGATCCTTCAAAGAACGAATCGGGCATGAACAGGTGCTTCTCCACGTCCTCCTGCTCCACCTTGTAGCCAGCCTCACGGGTGAGGATGACCAGCTTGCGGATAACATCCTTGCCACAGAGGTCAATACGCGGATCAGGCTCACTGTAGCCTTTTTCTTTTGCTAAGCGCACCGTCTCGGAGAAAGGTACATCCTTGGAGATCGTATTGAAGATGAAGTTCAGCGTGCCTGAAAGCACAGCTTCGATACGCAGGATCTTATCACCCGAAGCCAACAGGTCATTGATGGTGCCAATGATGGGCAAGCCGGCGCCTACATTGGTCTCAAAGAGGAACTTGATGCCACGTTGCAGGGCTGTCTTCTTCAGCTTATGGTAAGCCTCATAGGGGCCGCTGGCAGCAATCTTATTGGCTGTCACGACCGAGATGTTATGGTTGAGGAAGTCCTGATAGAGCGCGGCCACATCAGCTGAGGCCGTACAGTCCACGAACACCGAGTTAAAGATGTTCATGCCGATAATCTCCTCTTTCAGTCGGCTGATGCTACTGGGCTCGGCCTGTTCCATCTGCTCTTTATAGGTGCGCAGGTCTATGCCATCACGATTGAAGATGGCTTTCTTCGACGAGGCAATTCCCACCACTTTCAGTTTCAGCTGGCGCGTTTCCTTCAGCAGCTTATATTGTGAATTAATCTGCTCAATAAGATTGCCGCCCACGGTTCCGATACCACAGATAAAGAGGTTGAGCACCTTATACTCCGAAAGGAAGAAGGAATCGTGAAGCACGTTGAGCGACTTGCGCAGGAGTTTAGCATCGACCACGAATGAGATATTGGTCTCAGAAGCGCCCTGTGCACAGGCGATAACACTAATACCACTTCGTCCCAAGGTACCAAACAGCTTACCGGCAATGCCTGGTGTATGCTTCATATTCTCACCTACAATAGCGATGGTAGCCAATCCACTCTCAGCATGCATAGGGAACATGGCACCTGTGACAATCTCCTTCGCGAACTCCTGATTCAACACCTCTACAGCTCGCTGGGCATCCTCGTCACGCACGCCAATAGACGTAGAGTTCTCAGACGATGCCTGACTGACCATAAACACGGAGATGCCATTCTCGGCCAGTGTGGAGAAGATGCGGCGGTTCACACCGATAACGCCCACCATGGAGAGACCCGTCACAGTAATCAAGGTCGTTCCCTTGATACTCGAGATACCCTTAATCATGCGGTGGTCATTCTCAATCTTCTGTTTGATAAGCGTACCAGGATGCTCAGGATTGAAAGTGTTCTTCACCTTGATGGGAATGTTCTTCACACAGACAGGATAGATAGTGGGAGGATAGACAACCTTCGCACCGAAGTTGCAGAGCTCCATGGCCTCCACGTAGGAAAGCTCATTAATGGTATAAGCAGTCTTGATGACGCGCGGATCGGCAGTCATGAAGCCGTCGACATCCGTCCAAATCTCCAAAACCGATGCATTAAGGGCAGCGGCAATGATAGCAGCGGTATAGTCAGAGCCGCCACGTCCCAAGTTGGTGGTCTCGTCGGTATCACGGTCTTTCGAGATGAAGCCAGGCACCACAGGAATAATCTTGCATGTTGCTGCGTCGGGGCAACACATAGGACTAAAAGCCTCACGAACCAGTTTTGCAGTCAACTCAGCATCGAGCACATGCTTACCCTGCTTACGCACGGTCTTAATAAAATGACGACTATTGAACCGCTGACCGCCATTGACAAGCGTAGCCACGATATGGGAACTTAGGCGCTCGCCATAGCTGACGATGGCAGCCTGCGTCTTGGCACTCAAATCATGAATAAGGAATACGCCATAATATATGGAACGAAGCTGCTCAAACAATTCATCGAGCGTCTTCAGCAGAGTAGTTCGACTGGACTCGTCTGGGATAATCGCATCTACCATATCGTGATGACGCTGCTGCATGGCTTCAAACTCAGCTTTCCATGCTTCATCACCCTGTAATGCTAACTGGGAGGTTGCTATAAGCTTGTCGGTGATACCTCCCAATGCACTCACCACGACAATAACCTGTTCTTCTTCGGCCTCTACAATTTTCTTGAGGCTTAAGATGCTTTCTACGGAACCGACGGATGTTCCGCCAAATTTCAATACTTTCATTTTTTTACAGATAAATGACCCCTTAACGGACGGGGTAATAGCTTTACAAGCCGCAAAATTACGAAATAATACCGAATTATAGCAAATGAATTACAATTTATTTTGTAACTCTGGCTTCACCGAAGTTGCTTTTCGTTCGGAAATAAAGGAAAAAAGGCTATTTTCCTTTCTATTTCTCTCACTTATTTTGTAACTTTGCCACCAAATGAGTATATTGAAGCGGTGAAGAACTCAGATATGAAGTAGAAATATGGCAACAAGCAAGACCTATAAAATCGTGTATTGCACACCTGCCCTTTATATGGCAGGTGGTGTGGAGCGCGTGCTGACGTTGAAAGCCAATTATTTTGCTGAACATTTCGGTTACAACATAACCATCATTTTAACGGAAGGAAAAGGCAAGCCATTGTTCTATCCACTTTCTGACAAGATAAAGGTTATCAATCTCGATATCAACTTTGAGGAGTTATGGACTTGTTCCTTTTTCAAGAAAATCTTCGTTTATCTCAAGAAGCAACATCAGTTCAAGAAGGCTCTAACTAAAGAATTGATGAGCATTCGTCCAGACTTTACCGTTAGCCTCTTGCGTCGCGAAATCAATTTCATTAATAGTATTCCCGATGGTAGTCGAAAAATTGGCGAATTACACATAAACCGTGCTAACTACCGCAATTTCAGCACTCAAAATGTGGGACTTGTTAAACGTCTTTTTGCCAAATATTGGTCACATAATCTAGTCAATCATTTACGCCGTCTTGACAAACTTGTTGTTCTGACGGAGAAAGATCGCGAAGCATGGGTTGAACTTGACAATGTTATAGCCATTCCTAATCCATTGTCGCTACATCCTAAAACAGTTAGTCCTCTTACAGAAAATCGTGTGGTAACAGTCGCTCGCTATTCTCATGAAAAAGGTATCGACCTGCTCTTGCAGGCGTGGGTTATTGCAGAGAAGCGTGCTTTAGGCTGGCGCCTTGATGTTTATGGTGATGGTGACCGAACACCCTACAATCAGATGATTAAGGATTTACACATTGACAGTTCGCGTTGTAAATTACATGGACGTACAGATAATGTAGAGGCCGAGTATGTAAATAGCAGTGTATTTGTGCTCAGTTCACGTTTTGAAGGCTTTGGGATGGTGCTTACTGAGGCTATGGCCTGCGGATTACCTGTTGTGTCCTTTGATTGTCCATGGGGACCTCGTTCCATTATCACCGATGGCGATGATGGGGTATTGGTAGAAAATGGAAATGTGGAAGCATTGGCTGACAGTTTAATCCGATTGATGGGTGATGCTGACCTTCGTCAAAGGATGGCTAAAAATGGCCGAAATAATATTCAGCGTTTTGAAGTAAGCCAAATAGCTGAACAATGGAAAAAAATGTTTGAAAGTTTCGCTAAATAGTTTTCCCAAACAAAATGAATCCTAGTTTGGGAATCTTGTAAATGGCTTTTGTTATCAAAATGAATGTAATCAGTAAAGAAAATGCCATTACTGGTGTTACTATGAAATTATAAACAAAGTCAGACATGAAGTCAAACTTGAGATAATGTGCGATTATCTTTTCTAATATGATAGCTTGTAATATATATACTTCTAAAGTATACTTCCCTTGATTAGCTAACAATTCTATTATGGAATATTGGCGTGTTTTCTTGAAAAACTGGGTAAAAATGACATAAACAGAAAGCGCTCCCCAAATACCAATAAGTAATCTAAACAACCTATAATAAATAATTTCCATCCAAAAGAGAAAATCTGCTTGAAATATTCCTTGTGGTATTCCGTGACTTTTATTCCAGGCTTCAGAAGAATAGAATAATAACATGAAAAGGAAAATACTGATAATCATCCATTTGCTTTTAAAGATTCTCTGCTTGAAAGCTTCATATTTACGTAGTGCTATTCCTAATACAAAGCATGGGTACATAAATGAAACAAAGAATGGAGCTATGAATTGGCTAATAATCAATGTTACAACAATCCAATATTTTGTTTTGAGTCCACTCCGAATACCAAGGTACGCAAGAACATAACATTGCTAGTTTTAATACCGTTTGTACTATCAACCCTCTTCGCTGATGACCTTTGGCTTGGGTGGCCTGCCTGGTCCCTTGGCTTTCACCTTCTTTGACTTGTACTTTGGAGCACAGTTATCTGGCAC
>Ga0265298_10003030_pt1 | contig 22583 bp, 17 predicted proteins | sample AusTroGonzalo_MG_3_FD_193486 | JGI IMG/M metagenome (GOLD analysis project Ga0265298, IMG submission 193486) | Bovine rumen microbial communities from tropical cattle in Woodstock, Queensland, Australia - Gonzalo_01 | ecosystem: Host-associated > Mammals > Digestive system > Stomach > Rumen ...
AGGATGGTAATAGCGGCCGACAAGACCGTGAAGGAAGGCTTCTGCAAGGTGGCCATGATCGGCAAGACCGACGAGGTCTACAAGCTGGCCAAAGAAAACGGCGCCAGCCTTGACGGCGTGACTTTGTACGACCCCGACAAGGTGGTCGCTGAAAATGGCTTCGTCGAGAAGTTCTACGAAATGCGCAAGGCCAAAGGTCTGACTATGGACCAGGCGGCTGAGATGATGAAGAACCATCTTTACATCGCCGCCATGATGACGAAAGAGAATCTTGCTTACGGTTACGTCGGCGGCGCCTTCAACTCCACGGCCAACATGCTTCGTTCCGCTTTGCACGTTCTGAAGACGAAACCTGGCATCAAGACTTTGTCCAGCTACTTCCTCATGGTCGTCCCGAACTGCCCCTACGGCGCGGACGGCGCTTTCGTCTATTCCGACTGCGGCGTGGTGCCGAACCCGACCGCCGAACAGCTGGCTGACATCGCCATCGCGGCTTCCGAATCCTGCCGCAACATCCTTCAGGTCGAACCTTACGTCGCGATGCTTTCCTTCTCCACGAAGGGCAGCGCCAAAGACGCCATCGTCGACAAGGTCATCGAAGCGACCAATATCGTCAAAGAGCGCGCTCCGGAACTGAAAGTGGACGGCGAATTGCAGGCCGACGCCGCTTTGATCGAAGCCATCGGCGCCAAGAAGGCCCCGGGCAGCCCCGTCACCGGCAAGGCCAACGTTCTGATCTTCCCGGATCTGAACGCCGGCAACATCGCCTACAAGCTGACCGAAAGGCTCGCGAAAGCGGAAGCCTTCGGCCCGCTGCTCCAGGGCTGCGCCCGCTCCGTCAACGATCTGTCCCGCGGCTGCAAGCCCGAGGATATCGTGACGGTCGCGGCCATTACCGCTGTCACCGAATAATTCATGCGCTTAAGCTCCCTCATTCTTCTTTTGGCCCTGGCCGCCGCCATTGGAGGCTTTTTCCTGCGAAAAAGCCTCCGGGAGGCGGGCAAGGGAGGCGGCTCCATTTCTTACGCCGGAACGCTGACGATCCTTTCCCCGCACTGGGAGGGCGTCAGGAACGAAGTTGAGAAAGCATTCAACAGCAACAGAGTTGATGGGGGAGAGGCGCCCGTAAAATTCGACTGGCTCGACGTGGGCGGCACTTCCGATATCATCCGCTATATCCGCTCCTCTTTTCAGAACAAACCGGACGGCATCGGCGTCGATCTGCTTTACGGAGGCGGCACCGATCCGTATCTGGCCCTCAAGAAGGACGGGCTTTTGGCTCCCTGCGAACTGCCTGAGGACCTCTTGTCCACGATCGGCAAAGACTGCGCTGGAGTGCCTACCTTTGACAATGAAGGCTATTGGTACGGCGTGGGGCTGTCAGGCTTCGGGATAATCTACAACAAAGTTTTATTGAAAAAGCTCGGCATAGACGAGCCGAAGAGCTGGAGCGATCTGGCGAAGCCCGAGGCTTTTTCCTGGATCGCCTCCGCCGACCCGAGAAAGTCGGGCTCCGTCTTCATGATGTACGAGATCATCGTGCAGCGTTTTGGCTGGGACGAGGGGATGAAGATCATAAGCGCCATGAGCGGCAACTGCCGGTCGTTCTCCGGAAACGCCGGAAGCATTCCCAAGGATGTGGCGCTGGGAGAGGCCGCCTTCGGGCTCTGCATCGACGTTTACGCCCTGAACGCCATTATGGACGCGGGCGAAGAGCGGCTGGGATTCCTTTTGCCTCCCGGGGAAACGGTCATAACGCCGGACGCCATAGCGCTCTTAAAGGGCGCGCCCAAACCTGAACTCGCGCGCGAATTCATCCTTTTCAACCTGTCCGAGAAAGGGCAGAAACTCTGGTCGCTGTTCCCGGGAACGGACCCGGACGCGCCGAAAGAATATGCGCTGCTGAAGATGTCGGTCTGCCCCTACATGTACGAGAAGTACCCAAACGGCGCGATGCTGAAAAATTCTCCCTTTAAAATGGAGTCAAAATTTCGCTATAATATAGATGAAGCCTCAGCTAGAATGAACATTTTCAGGGATTACATCGGGATCCTCTTCGTTGATGAGATAACTGAATGCACTAAAGCTTGGAAACTGGTGAAGGATCTCAAAGATGACGACCCGTGGAAAAAACTGTTCTTCGAGCATCCCGTCATGAATAACGAGGATTTCCTCGAGCTGGGCGTAAAGGAATATACCGATCCGGAAAAGAAAGCAAAACTGCAGACAGAGTGGGCGAACAACGCGAGGAAGCGCTACCTGTCGATCATAAAAAATCTCAAGTGAGGCAACTCTTATGAAGAAACTGTTGTTCTTTTTCCTTTTAACAGTCTCGTTCGCCGCCCAGGCCATGTACTGGGAGACCAACAAGGTCTACTACAGCGACCATGTCGGCCGTGACCTTCACTACGGAGTGCTTTTGCCCAGCGGTTACAACTGGCAGACCAATAAGTACTATCCGGTCTTGTATATGCTGCACGGCCGCGACCAGAACGACCAGACTTGGTTCGAGGAGGCTTATGAAACTTTCGTGGGCACGGGCCATACAAACGAGTTCATAATCGTCTTCCCTCAAGGCAGCCACTTGGACGGCGCTCTGTATAAGAACTCCTGGTTCGAATACGCCAACGGGTATATGGGCGCTGTCTGCGTCGACCTGCCAAAAGTCATAGCCCAAAAGTACCGCATTAAGAACATCCGCGGCGTCGGAGGCATCAGTATGGGCGGCTACGCCGCCTTCAGGATCGCCGGCAGCTGCGACGCTTATTTCAACTGCCGCTACTGCGCGGCTTCATCTATGAGCGGCGCTTTCGTTGGCCCCAAGATCAGCAAGTTCCTGGACGGCGTCAGCACGCTGCAGACCAACGAGCTGGCTACGACCGTGGCGCCCAAGAAGTACATAAAACTCTTCTTCGACTGCGGCGACCAGGACACTTGGATGACTTACAATCTGGCTGAGATCAATATGGAAATGGCCAATTGTCTGATGTTCATGGGGCGCAAGAAAAACGTGGATCTGGTCTTTACCCGTCCCGCGGGCGAACACGACTGGAAATACTGGCGCTCAAGGATCCCAGAACATCTCGATCACTTCTCCAAGCAGTTCGCGCTTTTCCCGGACATCAAGATCACCAGTTCGGATTTCGGCTGCGATGTGAAAGTTTCTCCGGGCGACTATCTGCTCACCGGCACGGCGGAACACAAGGACGGCATAAAGAAGGTGACCGTGAAGCAGGTCTCCGCCAGCGGAACGAAAGACCTTGTCGCGGAAGGGACGACCAACTGGCAGTGCAACCTTACGCTCGAGGAAGGCGCTAACAAGATCAAAGCTTACGCTCTGGCCGAGAACGGCTACACCAACTGGGTCTACGTGAACCTGAGAGTCCCGAAGGAGACCAAGCCGGAAATAGAGCTATTGTCTCACAAGGCGGGGGCGAAATACTTCACTTATGACGAAGAGGTCGAAGTTTACGGCACGGCCTACGCCGACAGCGGCATCTCGAACATCTACGTCTCCATCAGGGGACAGAGCGGCGACGACGCCAGGGTGGATCTTGAACCCAAAGAAAACTGGGCGGGGACGCTGCCGCTTTTCAAAGGCAACAACAACATCAAGATCTACGCCGTAAGCAACAAACATCTGACCAACAGCGTGGCTCTGGCGTATTTCAGGGGCAGCACGGATTTCAGGATCAAGAAGGTCATCGTCAACAAAAAGCGCACGAAGCTTTCCATGTACGTCAGCAACATAACCCATACGAATATGGTCTGGGAGGCTCCGCAGGGCGAAGGTAAGATCAATTTCGGAGATGTCAGCATTCCTGTTCAGCAGGGCGGCTGGAAGAAGTCCAGCACCTATGTTTCCAACTATAAGATTAAAACCACGGACGACAAGGTGACCGGCAAGATCCACGGCAAGCCCAACAAGGACTTTATCCGCTGCGACCTGAAGGTTAAGACCACCAACAGCGTTTATTTCACCCAGCTGCAGGGCGTGCCTTTCAACGCGTCCTTGCCTTTGAAGGTCAAGATAGACCAGTACGAGGCGTCGACGAACATTTTCCTTGACAGCGCCGGCAAATATAAGAGCAACGCGCCCTGGTTCTGATATTCGGGATCGTATTTTTGAGCCCTAAAAACGGGAGAGTTTTCCTCTCCCGTTTTTTTATTTTTTGGGGTATTTTCAACAACCGCTCTAAAAAATAAGTGCTTAAGAAAGCGCTGTTTAACTTCTCGCGATTTGGGCTTGCTTGATTTTTGTTGACAGCTTTGATAGAATCGATCTTCGGTGTGTTTTTTTCCTGGGAAAAGCTCAAAAAGTAAACAAAAAGAAAGAGTTATATAGATATGAAAAAAGCGATCTTTACATCATTGCTTCTGGTGCTTCTCAACTTGCCTTCCTTAGCCGGGGAGGCTGATTGCGTAAGCGCTGTTTGCGAAGCCTGGTCGAGCGACGCCGCCCTCGACACGGTAAACCTCCCCAACACAGCGGCGAATCCTATCGAGATCCATTTTTTGGATGAACTTGACTACAGCACCAGATGGGCTGACACCGGCTTCCAAAGAAGCGTTGAAGTAAAAGCGAACGCCGAGGGCGTTTCTGAACAGAATATCTTCTCCACTGACGTAAACGGACTTGAGGGCACTTTCTGCTGGAAATATTGCAACACCGACCCTGCCGTTCTTCCTAGAGAAAAAGTTTACACCGTCACGCATACCATCAACGACACTACCAACGGCGTGACTTATGCTGTGGATACCGAGACCGTCTATGTCACGCTTTCCCGTGACATCCGGGTGGACGCGACTTGGTCCGACTCTTTCGAACTTGACAATGTGAGCGTTCTCGGCCCGACGCTGGAGCTCGACACCCCGGCGAAGATCACTTACAGCACCGACTGGATCGTTGGTTATGAAAGGAATGTTAAGATCCAGATCACGGAAAAGGAATCTTCCGAACCGGGCATTTTCTCAGCCTCCGTTGAACCTTACACGTTATTCACCAGTTCAGGCGAGGACCAGGGCGACTACAGCTGGGATTATTCGGGCGTCGATCCCGCCGTCCTTCCCAGGAACGCCTCCTACTCCCTTACCTATACAGTTTACAACGGCGACACGGTCTTCGGCAGCGAGAACGCTTCCGCGACCATCAACCTTGTTCCCGAACCGGGCGTCTTTTTCTTCTTCGCCCTTGCAATGCTTCTTATTAAGAGGGTCAAATGATCATGAAAACGTATCTGAATATACTGGCGGTTTGCTTTCTGACTATCGCCTCCTTTGCTGACACGCCTGTCGTCAGCGTCAGCGTCAGCTGCCATCAGCGCTGGCCCTGGAACGGCAAGGTCGACATCGACTATTCTATTGAAACTACCAACGAGACCTCCGCGCCCATCTTCAACATTGCTTTCTACGGAAAGATCGACAACGGCGAGCCCTTCAGGCTCGAGAGCCTGAAAGGCGAAGGCGCCAAGGGCTACGTTTTCGGTTCCGGCGTCAAGCGCGTGACCTGGGACGCTTCCGTTGACAAGCCTTTCACCAGCACGCAGAAGCTCAGCGTGGGCATCACCGCCCAGGATGTGACCGTGAACGCCAGATACATCTGCCTTACCCTAAGCGACGGCACTTTGAACCTGAGCAAGGAAGGCCCGGATCTGAGCAACGAAGCCTGCAAGACGAGCCAGATGTGGTTCAGAAGAGTGGAGCCCGGAACCTTCGTGACAGGCTCTCCCGAAAACGAGGTCGGCCATTTGAGGAACGCCGCCGCCGAGATCCAGCGCGTCATGAGCGTGACCAAGACCTTCTACATCGCCGTCTTCGAAGTGACGCAGGCCCAGTATCAGAACATTACGGGAACGAATCCCTCGACTTCCAGCCCTGGCGAACTGCTTTGCCCGGTCAACAACGTTTCCTACTACGACCTGAGAGGCAGGAACGCCGGCAGCACCTGGCCGCAATTCCAGGATTACCGCGTGGATCCGGACAGCGTCTTTTATACCATGCGTTCTTCTGTCGCCAACAGCGTGATCTTTGACCTGCCGACCGACAGTCAGTGGGAGCTGGCCTGCCGCGCCGGAACGACGAACACCTGGAACAACGGCGTCTCCTGGTTCGTTGCGGAATCTGAAGCGAATGAAAGCGAACCTGTGGAACCCGTCGAGGGCGACGGCGAGGACGTTGAGATCGTCGAGATAGAGGCCGAACAAAGGGCCTGCGACAATCTTGACCTGCTCGGCTGGTACAGCGAGAACACCCAGTACACAAGCTGCAAAGAGATCGCCCAGAAGCTTCCGAACGCGCTCGGGCTTTACGATATGCACGGAAACGTCTGGGAATGGTGCATAACCAGAGCTTATCACGGCGGCTCTTACGTGAGCGCCGACTCACCTGGACCCATGACCGGCGGCACGCGCTCTCTGCGCGGCGGCGCCTGGGACGAATGGGCGGTCCGCGCCAGAGTGGCGAGGCGTTTCGCCTGCGCCCCGGAGAAGGGTTCGACCGGCAATATGAAGACTTCCTCCATCGGCTTCAGGCCCGTGATCATAATTCAGTAGTTTTAAAGAAATCAACTCAGGAAACTGTATGAAAATAGCTAGAAAATTAACGGTGTTTGCCTTTGCGGCTGTTATTTCCGCCTTCGCTGCGGACGACGTGGTCTCAAACATCAAGTGTCAGCAGCGTTGGCCCTGGAACGGCAAAGTCGACATCAGCTACACCCTGAAAGAGAGCGATTCGTCGCTCCCCGTTTACAGCGTTAAGTTTTACGCCAACATCAACGGCAATGATGTCCTTGAAATGCTGGATATCGTCGGCGACGGCTCCTGCGGGATCGTCATCGGTGCTGGCGCGAAGACCGTCACCTGGGATTCCAACGCCTCCGGCCGCGCGATCGACACCACGAACATGAAGATCGGCGTGGTCGCCAAGGAGATCACTGACGAAGCCGCTTATCTCCGCTACAACATCGCGAGCAAGACGATGAGTGTGAGCTCCACGCTCACCAAGGCGACGATTGAAGCCGCCCAGACCGGCGAGCTTTGGTTCCGCCGCGTGGAACCGGGCGTTTTCGAAATGGGCTCCCCGGAGGATGAGACCGGCCACTTCAACAACAATAACAACGAAGTGCTTCACACCGTCTCGATAACGAAAGCCTATTACATCGGCGTTTTCGAATTGACGCAGGGGCAGTTTGTAAGGCTTTTTGGCGAGAACATCTCCAACAGCGGCAATCTCGATCCCAACAACACCTTCCCGCTCACGAACGTATCTTACGTCAGACTGAGGGGTGAAAATTTCGGCACCACCTGGCCGCAATACACCGACTACAGGGTGGATGCTGACAGCATTCTGGGCAAGCTCCGCGCTCATTCCAACAATTCCTTCATTTTCGATCTTCCTACGGAAGCGCAGTGGGAAAAGGCCTGCCGCGCCGGAACGACGACCGCTTGGAACAACGGCACCGCCTGGCTTGGCGACGGCGCCGGCAGCGGCCTTTCCAACAGCGATCTTGACAATCTTGGCTGGTATACCGGAAACGGCGGCTCTTTGCATCAGGTCGGACTGAAGACCCCGAACGCGCTCGGTCTTTATGACATGCACGGCAACGTTTGGGAATGGTGCATTGACAGATACGCTGACAACATCACCGCTCTTACCGTCGACCCCGTCGGACCCGAGACCGGAAACGACCGCGTCATAAGGGGCGGCGCCTACAACGAATGGGCCATCAGATCCCGTTCCGGCAGAAGAATGCACGTCTCCAAGGCGGACTGCAATCCAAATAGGGGCGTAAGGCTCTGCATCGTTAAGTAAACTTTTCTGAGTTTATTCGATCGTGAAACGGGCGGCCTAAAGCCGCCCGCTTTTTATTTTGCCCCTAAATCGGGGCTAAGATGGTATAATATATAAATATGCTAATATTCCGTGTTAAAGAAGTCTTGGTCCAGAGGGAGACCAGGAACGCCCTGCTTTTGCTTTTGGCGGAACTGGTTTGCAACGTCTTCCTCGTCGCCTTCGCTTTCGGAACGAAAAGGCTGACTGATCCCTTGTTCCTTTCCATCTTGGCGGGGAACGTCCTCCTTTTGGCCGGCGCCTTCTTCCTTTCCGGGAAAAGGCCGCTTAGCGCTCTGCTTTTGGGGACGCTGCTGGCTTTCGCTTTCAGTCCGCTCTTCTTCTGCTGGACGGCTGACTGGCGCAGCTGGCTCCTGGGCCTGGCGCCCGCCATCTTCTGCGGCTTTCTGGTCTTCAGGGTGGCCTTCAACTTCTACCGCGCCAACGTTGACGCGGAGGCGGCCGTTCTGAACGAGAAGCGCTGGCTGAAGCCCATCTTCGGCCCGAGGACGATGCTCTTCATGCCCTTGAACTGGCTGGCGCTCTTTACGCTCGCCCTGCTGCTTTACCGCTCGGACGTCATGGGATGCGCGGCTTTTATAACAAGCTCCGTTTTGGCGCTCTGGGCCTTGTACGGAAGTTTCCGCAGCGAGATACATCTTTACAAGCGCAGCAAGGGGAAATTCTGCTTCTTCATTCTGACGGCCTTTGTCCTTACGATCGCGGCTTTCTGTTTCGGCGAATGGTCGCTGGGCCTTCTGGGAGTGATGGCGGTGCTTGCTCTTGTGCTTATCCATTACTTCGCCCGCTCCGCGGCCTTCGACCGCTTCAGCAATTACTTCTTCCAGCATCCGGCGCTTCTTCTGGTCGTGAGCTTTCTGGGCGTCATCCTTACGGGAACGTACCTGCTCGCTCTGCCCTGGGTCTTGAACAAGGGCTATGACATAGGGCTGGTAGACGCGCTCTTCATGTCAGCTTCGGCCACCTGCGTCACGGGCCTCGCGACGGTCGACATCTCGAAGGTCTTCTCTTTCAGCGGGCAATTCGTCATCTTGGGCCTCATCCAGGTCGGCGGCTTGGGCATCATGACTTTGTCAACATTCAGCGCGCTGGTTTTGGGCAGGGCCATAGGCTTGAGGCAGGAGTATTTCGTCAGGGACATGCTGGGCGAAAAGCGTCAGTCGAACGTTCTGCCTTTGACGATCTTCATCTGCGCCGCGACCTTCATCATAGAGGCGGTTGGCGTCGCTTTCCTTTTCCCGCAGATGCTGCACATGGGATTGGAATGGAGGGCAGCACTTTGGAAGAGCGTTTTCCATGCCGTCTCGGCTTTCTGCAACGGCGGGCTTTCTCTGCAGACCGACAGCCTTATGATGTTCCAGCACCATCCCTGGATCCTTCTGACCTTCACGGTGCTGATCGTGGCCGGCGGATTGGGCTTCGGTGTGCTCTCCTGGATCAGCGATTTCGTGCGCTTCAAGAAGCCGCATTCCAATTTCTACGTCAGCGTCGTCATAGTGGGCACGCTTATTCTTGTCTTCGGCGGCATGATCGGCTTCCTCATCTGGGACCATGCCAGAGGCCTTTCCAATTTCGACTGGCCGGAGAAGATCTGCAACGCGCTCTTCTGTTCCGTCACCGCAAGGACGGCCGGCTTCTCGACCTTCGATCTTAACGACATGAGCCGCGCCGGCCGCTTCCTGACCATGATACTCATGTTCGTGGGCGGCGCGCCGGGATCCACAGCCGGCGGCGTCAAGCTGACGACCTTGGTGATCTTCCTGGCGCTGCTTTTGGCGGTGCTCAGAGGCCGCGACGATGTGACGCTGGGGCGCCACTCTTTCAACGCCAACACCGTCTGGCGCGCCGTCACGGTCTTCATGCTCTACAACGTTTCGTTTTTGGTGGGCTTCATTCTGCTTCTGACCTTCGAGAACGGAGGCTACGAGGAGATCCTTTTCGAGACGGTCTCCGCCATCGGAACGACCGGACTTTCCATGGGCATAACCGAGAAACTTTCCGTCATGGGCAAGCTCGTCATCACCGCCATGATGTTCATAGGAAGGATCGGGCCCCTTACGCTTTTGCTTTTACTGCCGACCAGGAAACGCTCGGCTATAGAATATCCCAAGACACCTTTGATGGTGGGTTAAGGAGGAAAACTTATGATAAAAAGATGCGCAGTGATCGGCCTCGGCCGTTTCGGTACGGAAGTCGTACGCTGGCTGGAATCGCATAACATTCCGGTCCTGGCGATCGATTCCGACAAGGACGTGGTCCAGAAGGTGGCGGACGAAGAGAACGTCACGGGCGCCCTGTGCATGGACTGCACGGATGAATCAGCGCTTCTGGAAGCCGACATCACCTCTATGGAAGTCGTGGTAGTCGCGATAGGCGACCATCACGTCGAGAACAGCATCATGGTGACGGCGCTCTTAAAGCAGCTGGGCGTGAAGCGCATCGTGGCTCGCGCCAGTTCCGAACTGCACGCCAACATATTGAAGAAAGTCGGCGCGACGGAAGCTGTCAACCCCGAAAAGGAAATGGGACTCCGCGTTGCCCGCATGATCTACGCCCCGAACTTGAGGGAAGTCATTCCCTTCGCCTCGGGCGCGAGCATTGCCGAAGTTGACCTTCCGAAGAGCTTCGTGGGAAAGAGCATGATCGACCTGAGGCTCCGCGACCGCTACGGCGTCAACGTCATCGGCATCAAGCGCCTTCCGGTCAACCGTGAGGAGAAGGAGCGCTTCCTCATGCTTTCGCCTGACCCGCACTCGCCTCTGGAGGAGAACGACATTCTTGTCGTCGTGGGCACCGATACCAACGTTAGGAAATTTACGGATATCAAGTGATGGACGCTTCCTCCGTTGATCCGAGCTTTTCCGTCGTGGTCCTGAATTGGAACACGCTGGAATTTCTTAAGCGCAACCTTGCCGCGCTGAAAGCCCAGGGCTATCCTGCTCTGGAAGTCATCGTGGTGGACAACGGTTCGACTGACGGAAGCGCAGAGTATCTGAACAGCGAGGAATTCAAAAGCTTCGGCTATAAAAGCGTAACGCTTCCTGAAAACACCGGCTTCGCGGCCGGCATGAACAAAGGGCTGCGCATATCTTCCGGAAATTGGCTCATGCCTCTGAACGTCGACGTTTTCTTAGCGCCGGACTTTTTCGCGAAAGCGGCTGAAGTCATCGCGCGGCATCCCGAAGCGACGATGCTGGGCTCGCTGATCTACCGTTATGACAAAGAAAGCGGGCCGACGGAGGAAGTCCTGTGCACCTACGTCGTGCCGACGAGATTCCTCAGCCTGGCGACCGATCTTACTGAACCGTTCGCGGAGAAGTTCGTCTTCGCGCCGGGCGGCTGCGCGCCGCTTTTCAGGAAAGCGGAAATGGAAGCGGCGATTATCCCGCCAGACCTTTCCGAGAGCGGGGAGAAGGAATATTACGACGAACGCTATTTCGCTTACGGCGAAGACATCGATCTCTATCTGAGGCTGAATTCCATCGGTGGGAAGGCGCTCTACTGTCCGAGCCTCAAGTGTCATCACGTGCACTCCGGTTCGCAATCAGGCGTCCGCTGGTACGAGAAGAGCGCCGAAACCATCACGCGCCTTGGCGCCAACGCGCTCGACACCTGCCTAAAAGATCTACGCGGCTTTGGCTGCTTCAAAACTTTCATTCTGCTTTTCCTGGCGCCCCTGGGAAGATCGCTGTATCTTCTTTTCGAGGCGCCCGCGAAATTTTCCGCTCCTCTGAAAACTTACGCGCTTTTTGGGAAAAGGCTTTCCCGTACGAAGAAAATGCGCGCTTACTTCGCAAACTTAAAACCACAAACCAATCAATCATAAAGGGGATTTGTTTATGAACTTCACGGAAAAAAGGATCTGCGTCACGGGCGGCCTGGGATTTCTGGGCAGCCATCTCATCGATCGTCTGAAAGCCCGCGGCTGCAAGAATGTCTTCATCGCGGACCGCGACAAATACGATCTGACCAAGGAAGCCGAGATCGTAAGAATGTATGAAGAGATCAAGCCGGACATCGTCATCCATCTGGCGGCCGTCGTGGGCGGCATCGGCGCCAACAGAGAACATCCGGGGAGCTTCTATTATCTCAACATGGTGATGGGCGCCATGCTCATCGAGCAGGCGAGGCTTCACAAGATCGAGAAATTCGTGGCCTTGGGCACGATCTGCGCTTATCCGAAGTTCACGCCGGTTCCCTTCAAGGAGACCGACCTCTGGCTAGGGTACCCGGAAGAGACCAACGCGCCCTACGGTCTGGCCAAGAAGATGATGATGGTGCAGCTGCAGGCTTACCGCCAGGAATACGATTTCCACGGCATCTATCTTCTGCCCGTCAACCTCTACGGTCCGAGGGACAACTTCGACGACCGCTCCTCCCACGTCATTCCCGCGCTCATCAAGAAGTGCGTGGAAGCCAAGGAAGCGGGCGCCGACTCCATCGAAGTCTGGGGCACCGGCAAGGCCACGAGGGAATTCTTCTACGTCGAGGACGCCGCGGAAGCGATCGCGCTGGCGGCCGAACGCTACGACGGCACCGAGCCCGTCAACCTGGGCGCCGGTTTCGAGATCTCCATCAAGGACCTCGTCGAACTGATCGCCAAGCTGACCGGCTTCACCGGCAAGATAGTTTGGGATTCCAGTAAGCCGGACGGTCAGCCGAGACGCTGCCTCGACACCTCGAGGGCCAAGGAATACTTCGGCTTCCAGGCTCACACCAATTTCGAGGAAGGTCTTAAGAAGACCATCGAGTGGTACAAAGAGAACAGGGAAGCTTTGGCTAAGAAATACGCCAGTCGCTGATGCAGAGATTTCTTAAAAGAGTTCTCGATCTAGTGATCGCCATAGCAGGGCTGCTCTTCTGCGCCCTGCCGTGGCTCGTTATCGCCGTCCTAATAAAGCTCGACAGCAAGGGACCGGTCTTCTTCCTGCAGGAAAGGGCCGGGAAAGACAACAAGCCCTTTATGATCTACAAATTCCGGACCATGACGGTCGGAGCTGACAAGGAGGGCTTCTATACCGGCGAAGGCGACGCGAGGATCACGAAAGTCGGGAATTTCCTGAGAAAGACGAGCTTCGACGAACTGCCGCAGCTCATCAACATTTTCCTGGGAGAAATGAGCGTCGTAGGGCCGCGCCCGACGCTGCTCTACCAGACCGCCGAGTACGACGAGCACCAGAGGAAGCGTCTTCTGGTGCCGCCCGGCGTGACGGGCTGGGCCCAGGTCAACGGCCGCAACTCCCTGACCTGGCCGCAGCGGATCGAATTTGACGTCTGGTACGTGGAGCATTGGTCGCTTTGGCTCGACATCAAGATCTTCCTTATGACCTTCGGCGTCTGGGCCAAAGGCGAAGGCGTCTACGCGCCCAAGGAAAATTTCGTCGTGAAGGAAGGCGATGAGGAGAAGCTGTAAATGAGTATGCTCGCTCTTGAGACCGCCTCTTACCAGGAAGCTTCGGTGTCGTTCTTCGACGAGCACGTCGGATTTTTCCAAGAGATCTTTCCGATGGGCAGAGACCTTTCCAGCCAGATCATGCCCGCGATAGAGAAAATGATTCGCGGCCGCGTGCCCGAAATTATCGTGGTGGACCGCGGGCCTGGCTCTTTCACGGGCATCAGGACCGGCCTCGCGGCGGCTCAGGGGCTCGCGCTCGGCTGGGGTTCGAAGCTTGTCGGAATTTCGCGTTTCGACTGCTTCCCGCGGCATAAGGAAAGCGGGAACGAGCTGCTTCTTCTCGACGCCAAGGCCGGCGGCGGATTTTATTACGAGTACCGCACGGACGGAAAGAAAGAAGCCGGCTTCTGTAAGAAAGACGAGCTTTCGCTCAAGTTCCCCAACTGCGAGTTCTATTACGGCGAGTGCGGCGAAACGACTTTCCAAGGGAAATGTTTTGTTCCCACGCCAAACAATTTCGACGCGAAGCTGCTTTTGGCGCTTGCCATGGAAAAAATGGACAACGGCGAGGATCTTCCCGCGGACGCCATCTACCTTCACTTAAGGGCGCTCCTGCCCAAGAACAAAATCTGAATTTATGGCAGTGGAACAGGTGTTAACTCAAAGCTTTGAAAGTCTGGTCTCTGAGACGATCCCGTCTCTGACCGACCTTTACGCTGCCGTTTCTGTTTCCGTTCCCTGCAGTACAAACGTTGTCACTGAGACCGCCAAGGGCTTCATCAAGCTTTCGACGGAAAACTTCCTCCTGATCGGCGCGATCCTTTTCTTCCTGTCGATCATCTTCAGCCGAACGATCAGCCGCACCGGCATCCCGATCCTCGCGCTTTTCCTCTTCGTGGGATTTTTGGCAGGGGAGTACGGGCTTGATTTCTCTAGCATCGCGGTGGCGAGAGGCCTGGGCGACTTCGCCCTTATCTTCATCCTCTTCTACGGCGGTTTGGAGACGAAGTTCTACAAGATAAAGCCTGTCCTCTACAAGGGAATAGTCCTTTCGACGATCGGCGTTCTTGTCACGGCGGGGATCCTTGGCTCGCTGACGATGCTTCTGGCCTATCTCTTTCATTGGAAGAACTTCACCTGGCCTTACGCGCTGCTTCTCGGCTCCATCGTTTCCTCTACCGACGCTGCTTCCGTCTTCGGCATCTTCAGGACCAAGAATCTCGACTTCAAGAACGACCTTAGGCCTCTTTTGGAGCTTGAGAGCGGCTCTAACGACCCGATGGCTTACTTCCTGACCGTCACCTGCATCGACCTGTGCATGGGTCAGTGCGCGCCCGGCAACATGCTTCTTACGCTCGCGAAAGGCATGATCGTCGGCGCTTTCGTAGGCTATACGCTGGGACACGGTATGAGTTTCATCATGCGCCGCATCAGACTTGAGGCGGACGGCCTCTATTCGGTCTTGGTCATCAGCATGACCTTGATCGTTTACTCCGCGGCGGAGCATCTGGGCGGCAACTGCTTTTTGGCGGTCTATATCTCCGCGATGGTCCTGGGCAACGCGAACATCATCCACAAGCGCAGCATGTCGCGTTTCTTCGACGGCTTCGCCTGGCTCATGCAGATCACGATGTTCATTATGCTGGGCCTTCTGGCGGCGCCCTTCGAGCGTTTCAAGCCTTACATCGGTTTCGGTTTGGCGGTCTCGGCGCTCCTTATGTTCGTGGCGCGTCCCATTTCCGTTTTCCTGTGCCTGCACTTTTTCAAGATGCCGGTCAAGGACAAGCTCTTCGTTTCCTGGGTGGGCTTGAGGGGCGCCGTGCCGATCGTCTTCGCGACGTACCCGCTTGTCGCCTTCGGCGTTCACGACCCGATGGCGCGGGCGATCTTCTTTATGGTCTGCTGCATTTCCTTCTCCTCGGTGCTTTTCCAGGGCTCGAGCTTAGTCTGGGCCGGGAAACTTCTGGACGTCACCATCCCCGAGGACAAGAGCAAGACCAGCGACTTCGGATTGGAAGTTTCCGATTCCTTCCAGTCGAATCTTGACAGTTTCGCCGTATGTCCCGGGGACCAGTGCATCAATCGTTCGCTGCTCTCCATGTCCTTCCCGAAATCCTGCCTTGTCATGGGCATCAAGAGGGGCAGCGACTTCATTACGCCTAACGGATCGACGGTCATCCAGGAAGGCGACGAACTTCTTATCATGGCCGCCAGCGAGGAGAAGATGGCGCAGATGAAGATGCTTCTGCACGGGGTGAGGGACGGGCAGTAAATTGCCATAATTCAAAGCTTCTGATAAAATCACGTAAAAATAATTTAAGGATAAACATGAGACCAGTTGAGGAACAGATGGCGATCCTGGAAAGAGGCGCCATGACCATAACGGAAAGAGAAGAACTTAAAACGAAGCTCGCCAAGGGAAAACCCTTGATCGTCAAGCTGGGCGTTGACCCGACGGCCGCTGACCTTCATTTGGGCTTTACCGTGGTGCTTAGAAAACTCAGGCAGTTCCAGGACCTCGGCCACCAGGCCGTGCTTCTGATCGGCTCCTTCACGGCCCAGGTGGGCGACCCGACCGGCCGCGACAAAACGCGCCCTCAGATCACGGAGGAGCAGGTCCTGAAGAACGCCGAGCATTACCTTGAGCAGGCTTCCCGCATCCTCGACAGAGACAAACTCATCGTCCGCTACAACGGCGAGTGGTTCTCGAAGATGACTTTCAAGGAAGTGATCGCGCTGCTGGCGCAGGCGACCTTGGCGAGGACTCTGGAGCGCGACGATTTCCAGAAACGCTTCCAGGCCAATCTTCCCATCCACATGCACGAATTCGTCTATCCTCTCATGCAGGGCTACGATTCGGTCGTTTTGAAAGCCGACGTGGAGCTGGGCGGCAACGACCAGACCTTCAACCTTATGGTCGGCCGCGACCTGCAGAGGGAAGCTGGCCAGGAGCCCCAGGTCTGTCTCACCATGCCTTTGCTGGAAGGCCTTGACGGCGTCAGGAAGATGTCGAAATCCTACGGAAACTACGTTGCCATCGCCGATCCACCGAACGAAAAAGTCGGCAAACTGATGTCCGTCAACGACGAGCTGATGTTCAAGTACCTTGAGCTTCTGACCGACATTCCCATGGAGCAGATCACGGAATGGAAAAAGGGCGTCAAGGACGGCACCGTCCACCCGATGACGGTGAAAAAAGCCATGGCGCACGCCATCACCGAGATCTACGACGGCAAGGAAGCCGCGGACGCGGCCATCGCCAATTTTGAGAATGTTTTCAGCAACAAAGAGATCCCGGACGATATTCCGGAGTACAAGCTGAAAGAGGGCGGAGTCCCCGAGCTTGATCTTCTCGAGCTTCTGGTGGAGAACAAGCTGGCCGCCACGAAGAGCGAAGCCAGGAGAGTCATCCAGCAGGGCGGCGTGACCTGCGACGGCGAAAAAGTCACGGGCTTCAACCTTACCATGCCGAAAGCCGACAGCTTTATTCTGAAAGTCGGCAAGAGAAAGTTTTTGAAAGTCATCCGTTAAACAAGGAGCACAAAATGAGAGTAGCAGTGATCGGTACCGGATACGTCGGCCTTGTGGCCGCTACCTGTTTCGCTGACAGCGGAAACACTGTCATAACCGTCGACAAGATCGAAGCGAAGATCAAAAAGCTTCTCAACGGCGAAATACCAATTTTCGAACCTGGCCTGGAAGAGATGGTCAAACGTAACCTGGCCGCCAAGCGCCTCATTCCCACGACTGATATGCGCTATGCCATCGAGAATTCCGACGTTATTTTCTCAGCGGTTGGAACTCCGACCGGAAAGGATGGCAAAGCGGACCTTTCCGCCGTCTGGGCGGTCATGAAAGAGATCGCGCCCTACTTCAACGGCTACAAGATCGTCGTCAACAAGAGCACGGTCCCCGTCGGCACGGCCGCGAAGGTCAAGGAAGTGCTCTCCCAGGGCACCACACAGCCTTTCGATGTCGTCTCGAACCCTGAGTTCCTGAAGGAAGGCGCGGCTTTGGATGATTTCCTTAAGCCCGAGCGCGTCGTCATCGGCACGACCAGTGAGAAGGCCGCCGAGATCATGCGCATCCTCTACGATCCTTTCACCAAATCCGGCGCCGACATCCTTGTCATGGACAACAAGTCCGCCGAGATGTGCAAATACGCTTCCAACGCGATGCTCGCGACGAGGATCTCCTTTATGAACGAGATCGCCAACATCTGTTCAAAAGTCGGCGCGGACGTCACGAAAGTGAGGATCGCGATGGGCCTCGACTCCCGCATCGGACGCCGCTTCCTCTATTCCGGCATCGGCTACGGCGGCTCCTGCTTCCCGAAAGACGTGAAGGCCTTGGCCGCCACGGCCAGGGAGAACGGCTATGAGCCGATCATGATAGACGCTATCGAAAAGGTCAACGCCAGGCAGAAAGAAGTGCTCTTCGAAATGGCCAAGGAACATTTCAAGGGCGACCTTAAGGGCAAGACTTTCGGCCTTTGGGGACTGGCTTTCAAACCTCAGACCGACGATATGCGCGACGCTCCTTCGCAGGTCATAGTAAAGCTGCTCCTGGAAGCCGGAGCTAAGGTCAAGGGCTACGACCCGGTGGCGAAAGAGACCGCCAAGGCGGTCTTCGGCGACACGATCACTTATTGCGACGAAGCTTACGAAGCGCTCAAAGACTGCGACGCACTGATGCTTCTGACCGAATGGAACGAATTCAGAGTCCCGGATTTCCCGCGTATCAAAGATCTCCTGAAGCAGCCCGTCATCTTCGACGGCCGCAACCAGTATTCGCCCTCCGAAATGAAGGAACTGGGCTTCACCTACTACAGCATAGGTCGTCCCGCTGTCAAGTAAATGGCCGTTTCCTCTGATGAGCCTATCAGCGTAATGGAGACCGCTCCGGGTTACAAGGACGCTCCCAAGGCGACCGGAGTCTATCTTATGTACGATGAGGAGGGGACCGTCATCTACGTCGGCAAGGCCGTGAACCTGAAGCTGAGGATGCAGCAGTATTTCCGTCCGGGAGGGGACGGGAGAAGAAGCGTGCCTTTCCTTGTCGAGAAGGTGAGGAAGATCGAGTTCCGTATTACGGGAAACGAAGCGAAGGCTTTTCTGCTTGAGGACGAGCTCATCAAAAAATATCTGCCGCGCTACAATGTTTTGGGACGCGACGACAAGAGTTATCCCTCCCTGGAGCTGACAGTGTTAGAGCCCTTCCCGCGGCTTATTCCGGCGCATCGTCATTTGAAAAAAGGCAGCCGCTACTTCGGCCCCTTCATAGTGGGCGTTTCCGCCGACGAACTTTTGCGGCGTTACCGCGACCGCTTCAAGCTCAGGCGCTGCACCGTCAATCAGCTGAAAAAGGGCAAGCCCTGCCTCTATTACCAGATAGAACGCTGCTGCGCGCCCTGCCTCGGCAACGTCAGCGAAGAAGAATACGCCGGGTACGTTGAAAAGATAACCTCGTCGCTTAGGCGTTACGAACGCATCCAGGTGAAGGTCGAGGAGGAATGATGGAACGCGAGATCATAGTCGCCAGGGAAGCCGGTTTCTGCGCGGGCGTCAAGCGCGCGGTGCAGCTGGCCAACGATTCTTTGGAAAAGGAACCTGATAAAGTGCTCTGCTCGCTAGGCCCCTTGATCCACAATCCCTCCGTCATAGAAGCCTTGGGGAAAAAAGGCATGAGCGTCCTCAGCTCCTCTCTTAAAGAGGAAGAGATAGCGAAGCTTCCCAAAAACGCGAAGCTCCTCGTCAGGGCCCACGGCGTTTCCAAAGAGCAGTACGCCCTTTTGAAAGATAATGATCTCGACATTCTCGACGGCACCTGCCCGCACGTAATCGCTATAAGAAAGATCATCGAGCGCGCCGCGGAAGAAGGGGAGCCTGTCGTCATCCTGGGCGACAAAGGTCACGCGGAAGTGACGGGGCTCATGAGTTTCGCCAAAGAGGGGACGGTCGTCAGTTCAGTCGAGGAAGTCGCCTCATTGAATTTTACCAAGCCTTTCACAGTCGTCTGCCAATCGACGCTCGACAGTTCCACTTTCGAAGCAGTCACGAAAGCTATCATAAATAAGTATCCCTCCGCCAAGATCCGCAACACGCGTTGCCAGGCGACGGAAAAGCGCCAGAAGGAAGCGCTTTTCCTTTGCGAAACTTGCGACGCCATGGTCGTAATAGGAGGTATCGGCAGCGCGAACAGCAACCGCTTGGCCGAGATCTGCCGCGGCAGCGGCAAAGCGACTTTCTTCGTTACCGATCCCGCGAATTGGGAGCCTAAAGAGCTCGCACCTTACCGCAGGATAGGCGTCACGGCCGGCGCTTCCACTCCGCAATCAGATATCGATCTGATATTGGCAAAACTGAAAAGCCTGATCTGATGTTCTAAATTTCAAGCGGGGCATGTCTTAAAAAAACATTGTCTCACAGTTGAAAAATATTAGAATATTAGATGATAAACAACCAATCTGCACCGCCATGAAAAAACTTTTGTTTTTTTTCGTTTTGTTTGCCATATCATTCGGCCTGAAAGCTGAACCGACGGTCTTCTTCAGCGAGGATTTCGAAAGCTACTCGGAGGGCGATTTCTTCGCCCAGAGAGACGACCTGAAGTACTACCAGGAAGATAATAAAGAGTTTTACACTTACGACATCACCAACGTCACTACCAAGTGTCTGGGCGTCAGGAAAAATACCGGGGATTTTTCCGCCGAATCCGGCGTCTGGATCCCCATGGGCACTCAGCCGTCGGTCTTCACTGATTCCGGCGTCCTGAGGATCAGCTTCAAGATAAAATCCTCTTACAACATGGCCGGCATCATGCTGGGCGACGGCGAGGATGGAAAAGCGCTCTATTGTTTCCGCAACGGAGGCACCTTCTACATCAAGGGCGGTTCCGAGGACTACGGCGTGGGCGGCGTAGGCGACCAGACTTTCACGCCAATTGAGATGAACATCTCATATCCGGGACGCAGGCTCATGAACGTCATCGTCAACAGTGTGACCAACACTCCGGAAAACTTCATCCTGGATGAATACGACGTCACTTATTTCGGCGTGGGCGTCTTCGGGGCCTATCCTCCCAAATGCTGCCCCATCGACGATATAGAGGCTGCTTACGAACCACTTTACGAACCGATCCCCAACATCAGCGCTGACACGATAGAGTACGCTCTGGACGAATGGAGCAAAAATCTTGTCATCTCCAACAACGGCGGCGGCTATTTCAACTATTCCGTTACGGCGACCGACCACCCGGAATGGCTGCTTTTTGACGAGACCAACGACGTCTGCACTTCGGCCTGCGAGATCGAGCTCCAGCTCAACAGGGGCGTGATGACGAACGGCTACTACAAGACGACGCTTCTTGTGGATCTGGGAACTTACGGCCAGAAGACCGTAACATTGAGGGCGGGTTCCGGCAGTGTGTTCTTCCGCGAAAATTTCGAATCTCCCTACATGACTGAAGGCGAAATTACAGGGCAGTACCGCTGGGACGGCAAAAAAGACGACGGTTACGGCAAGCCCTATAACGAAATGATAGTGACCAATGTGGACTTCGGCTGGAACGGCGCCTGCGCCCATTACGTCAGGGGCTCCGGCTGGGACGGATACACCTGTGAGGTCAAAACTCCCGAGCTCGCCATTGTGAGAGTAAGCATGATGCTCTTCAAGAATTCCGAGAGCGACAACAATAGCTTCTCGCTCCGCCAGAACTACTGGAACAACGCAGCCGATTTCGAGTTCAGAGTCCGCGATGGCCAACTCTTCATCTACCGTTTCTGCAGCCGTGAGGGAGAGTATCCTCTTGTTGGGGAATTCGGCACCAGCACAGACGAGTGGTTTCCTTTCTCTTTCACGCTGGATTACAGCCGCTACGCGCTGACGAGCCTGACCTTCGGAGATCTGACCACCAATTATGTCGAGGGCATCCCTCTGCGCAACATGCCAAACAGTTTCACCGATCCGACGACCTATTTTGACAAATTTGCCATCAGCGGCGCCGGTTCCGAAGTTACGGACGCGATGCTCTACTTTGACGACTTTACCGTGGAGATCCTGCCCAGGGAGAATGCGCCCATCCCGAACTGGGGGACCGACACGGATCTCGGCGGCGAAGGAGTGACAAACCTTATCGCCACGACGGTCGTCAACTACGGCGCAAAGGATTTCGATTACGCCCTCTCCGTACTCGACCATTCCAACTGCTTTTTACCTTACTCAGTGAGCGGCACGGTCTCGCGTTCCTCGGTAGTTCGTTTCGTCCTCTACAAGAACTATCTTGAGGAAGGCTTCCACCGCTCCAGAGTCGTCATGGACTACGCCGATCTGGAGAGGACCATGAGCGGTTCGCTCACCTCCCTCTATACGTATTCCAAGGGAGACTGGTACTATACTTCTGATTTCGAGGAGCCTTTTTACAAGGCGGGAGCATTGGACAAACAGGACACCTGGAGAGCCAAGGGAGACCAGAGGATAGGCGGCGAGCTCAACAAGAGGCAATTCCTTTACATGGGAGGGCAGGGCTACGCCAGGACGTCTCTCAAGATCCCCAAAAACTCCGAATATAAAATAAAGTTGTACTACTATGTCGAGAGGCCGCCATGGAGGCGGGGAACGGTCAGGCTGAGCGGCGACAACGCGGCGCTGAGAGACATGGACAAAAACTTAAAGGGCAATTTCCCGCTCTACATATCCAGGGACTCTTTAAACTCGAACACGGTCGTTTCCTGCATGATGGACGGAGCGCTGACGAATCTTCTTTACGCTCCCCTGGACGCCTGGAACGAACTGTCCGTCGTTGTGGACACCGCTCCCGCGGCCTACTGCGTAAGATCCATTTGCCTTAACGAGGACACCATTGAATTCGAAGAGGGAGCGCTGCCGCTGGAGGAACGCTATATGGAAAAGGAGATAGACATGTTCGATATGAACATGGAAGGAGACCTTGGCTTCTATATCGACCATCTTACCGTCTGCCATCCGGACCTCCCTGAACCCGCGATACTGACCCTTTTTGCGCTTGCGGCTTTCATACTTATAAAAAAGAAAAATTAGGATAAGCATTCCTTCCATTTTAAGTTGAATTCTGTTATAATTTCATCGTCAAGTAGAGATATCCGACCGTATAATCAACCAACCAATTTAAATTATGTTCAACATAGTATTCCTGGACGCCGACTCGCTCGGCATGCTTGATCTCTCGCCCATCGCAGAGCAGGGGGCTCTCATGGTCTACGCCAGCTCAGGCGCTCTCGATCTTACTGAACGTATCAAAAACTGCGAATGCGTCGTGGCCAGCCACGTTCCGATCCGCGCCATCAACATGGAGCGCGCCCGCA
>Ga0265298_10003031_pt1 | contig 22579 bp, 14 predicted proteins | sample AusTroGonzalo_MG_3_FD_193486 | JGI IMG/M metagenome (GOLD analysis project Ga0265298, IMG submission 193486) | Bovine rumen microbial communities from tropical cattle in Woodstock, Queensland, Australia - Gonzalo_01 | ecosystem: Host-associated > Mammals > Digestive system > Stomach > Rumen ...
CCTCAACCAGGGCGACCCGAAGGTGCTCCAGTACAACTCCTCGACGACCGCGGTGCTGGACAGGAACGGCTCCGGCAACGTGGTGAACTTCATCGCCAAGTAGCCGGCGCGGTCAGCTTTTCGCCGGGCTGGTCCGACGCGCCGCGAGAGCCGCCGAGACGAGTCCGACGAAGAGCGGATGCGGCGCCGTCGGACGGGACTTGAACTCGGGGTGGAACTGGCAGGCGATGAAGTAGGGGTGCTTCGGAAGCTCCACCACTTCTACGAGCTTGCCGTCCGGCGAGATGCCGGAGACGTGTAGCCCCGCCGCCTCGAGCGCCTTCCGCGCCTCGCTGTCGTACGCGAGTTCGTAGCGGTGGCGGTGGCGCTCGGAGATGTGCTCCTCCTTGTACAGCTTTGCGGCGAGAGAGTTCTTCCTGAGGTCGCACGGATACGCGCCGAGGCGCATTGTGCCGCCTTTCTTCGTGACGCCGCGCTGCTCCTCCATGAGGTCGATCACCGGATGCGCGGTCTCGGCGTCGAACTCCGTCGAGTTGGCGTCCTTCCATCCGAGGACGTCGCGGGCGAACTCGATCACCGTGCACTGCATGCCGAGGCAGATGCCGAGGAAGGGGATCTTGTGCTCCCTCGCATACCTGATCGCGGCGACCTTCCCCTCGACGCCCCTCGCCCCGAACCCTCCGGGCACAAGAATGCCGTCGATACCCTTCGCGTCTTTCCATTCCTCGGCTTCGATCGGGACGACTTCGACCTTGCAGTCCTTCGCCATTCCGGCGTGCTGCAGCGCCTCGTGGATCGACTTGTAGGCGTCGCGTATAGAGATGTACTTGCCGACGAGCGCGATGCGGCAGCGCTTCTTGGGCTGCGTGGCCTTCCTGACGAGCGTGTCCCACACCGTGTGCTTGATCGGCCAGATGTCGAGGTGCAGCTGGCGCAGGACCTGCTCGTCGAGCCCCTGCTTGCGCAGCTCGCGCGGCACGGCGTACACCGAGTCTGTGACGTCCTTCTCCTCGATGACGCATTCGCGCTTCACGTTGCAGAAGAGCGCGAGCTTCCTCAGGTGCTCCTCGGGGATCGTCATCTCCGTGCGGCACACGAGGATGTCGGGGATGATGCCGATGTTGCGGAGCTGTCCGACGGAGTGCTGCGACGGCTTTGTCTTGAGCTCGCCCGCTGCCTTGAGGTACGGGACGAGCGTGAGGTGGACGAAGCAGGTGTTGTCGTATCCCTCCTCGAAGCGGAACTGGCGCGCGGCCTCGAGGAAGGGCAGCGACTCGATGTCGCCAGAGACGCCGCCGATCTCGCAGAGCACTATGTCGCAGTCGTGCTCGCCGGCGCTCCTGATCGCCGCCTTTATCTCGTCCGTTATGTGCGGCACGACCTGGACCGTTCCGCCGAGGTATCCTCCCTCGCGCTCGCGCGCAAGGACCGCCGAGTAGATGCGGCCGGACGTATAGTTGGACGCCTTCGTGCACGTGACGCCGGCGAAGCGCTCGTAGTGCCCGAGGTCGAGGTCCGTTTCCGCGCCGTCGTCCGTCACGAACACCTCGCCATGCTGGTAGGGCGACATCGTGCCGGGGTCGACGTTGAGGTACGGGTCGAGCTTCTGCATGAAGACTTTGTACCCGCGGGACTTGAGCAGGAGCGCAAGCGAGGCGCTCGTTATCCCCTTGCCGAGCGAGCTAACCACGCCGCCCGTGATGAAGACGTACTTGACTTGTTTTTTCATATTGTTTTTTAGCCACAAAGTTCACAAAGATCACAGAAGATCATTCCCTGCTTTTGTGTCCTTTGTGTTCTTTGTGGCAAAGATTAGTTTCCTGAATTCGTCGAAGAGATACTTAGAGTCGTGCGGACCGGGGCAGGACTCGGGATGGTACTGCACCGAGAACGCCGGGAGCGTCTTGTGCCTGACGCCCTCGATGGATCCGTCGTTCAGGTTCACGTGCGTGACTTCGAGGCAGTCCGGAACCGACTCTGGCAGAACGGCGAAGTTGTGGTTCTGGCTCGTGATCTCCACCTTGCCCGTCGCAAGGTTCTTCACCGGGTGGTTGCATCCGTGGTGGCCGAACTTGAGCCTTCCCGTCTTCGCCCCGCACGCAAGCGACAGCAGCTGATGTCCGAGGCAGATCCCCATAATGGGGATTGTCTGATTGTTTGATTGTTTGATTGTTTGATTCAGAGGGCAAAGCCCCAGCAATTTCTGGATGTTCTTGATAGCGTAGGTGACGGCTGCGGGGTCGGCGGGTCCGTTGGAAAGGAACACGCCGTCCGGATTCATTGCGAGCACTTCCTCTGCGGGCGTCTTCGCGGGAACGACCGTGACCTTCGCCCACGAAGCAAGCGAGCGGAGGATGTTGGTCTTCACTCCGAAGTCGTAGCAGACAATATGGTGCTTGGTGCCTGGTGCTTTCGCGCAGCAAAGCTGCGCTGGTGCTTGGTTGTCGCATGCCGCCTGCCGAGAGCCCTTAAATTCGTAGCTCTTCTCGCATGTCACCTTTGCCGCGTAGTCCTGTCCGTCGAGGCCTTCCCACCCGCGCGCCTTCGCAATTGCATCTTCCTCGCCCAGAGACTCAGAGATGCAGAGAAAGGCCTTGCGGTTTCCGTGCTCGCGGATGTGCAGCGTGAGCGCGCGCGTGTCGACGCCGTAGATCGCGGGCACGCCGTTTTCGCGCAGGTATTCGTCGAGGCTCTTCTCGGAGCGCCAGTTGCTCGGACTTGTATAGTCGCCGATGACGAGGCCGGAGAGGAAGAGCCCGCGGCTTTCGACGTCGTCGGGGTTGATTCCGTAGTTGCCAACCTCGGCGGTAGTCAGGACGACGAACTGCCCCGCATACGACGGATCGGTCAGAATCTCCTGGTATCCGGACATGCCGGTGTTGAACACGACCTCGCCGAGCGCGTCCTTTGCGGCACCGAAGGCGACGCCGTGAAACACGGCGCCGTCATCGAGCGCTATGAACGCCTTGCGTTCACGTTCGGCTTTCCACTTTTCAATATAGTTCATCTCTTTCTTCCTCTTTTTACTAACCCCTAACCCCTAATCCCTAACTCCTAACCCCTAATCCCTAATACACCGCTCTCCAACTCCAACTCCTAACTCCAACTCCTCAACCCACAAACCCACCAACCTAATAAGATCTATCCGACTTCTTGTCCAAGTAGTTCAAAAGCGCCTTTCGCAGCACCTTGTATCCGCCGGGCGTCGGATAGTCTCCCGTGAAGTACCAGTCGCCGATGTTCTCTCCGCCGAGGCAACGGCGCAGACCCTCAACCGTCTGGTAGACCACGACGACCTCGGCCTTCATCCCGGGCGGAGTGAGAAGTCGTGCGATCTCGCGGCAGTGCTGTTCTTCCGTGAAGTGGGAGTAGAGTTCTTCCAACGGATTGTTTCTGACAGGATTTACAAGATTTACAGGATCATCGGAGTCTGGGGGCATGTCCCCAGATAATCTTGTCAATCCTGTCAAAGAACTACCTTCGACAGCTAAAGCATTCCGAAATTCCTTCTCTGCGTCCGCTCCCAGTAAATTCACGAGTGCGCGGAATGCGACGAGCTCGCCGAGGGTCGACATGTCGATTCCGTAGCAGTCCGGATAGCGGATCGGCGGCGCGGAAGACGCGATGACGATTCTCTTGGGCCCGAGGCGGTCGAGCATCGGCAGGATCGCGTTCTTCATCGTGTTGCCGCGGACGATCGAGTCGTCGAGGACGACGAGCGTGTCGAGCCCGGGCCGGACGAGTCCGTATGTGACGTCGTAGACGTGCTTGTAGAACTCGCGCCGCGCGGCGGCGTCCGCGATGAACGTCCTGAACTTCGCGTCCTTTACCGCTACCTCCCCGAACCTGGGTGTATTTATCTCACGCAGAGGCGCGGAGGACGCAGAGTCTTCATTCCTCTCGGCGCTCTCTGCCTCTCTGCGACTCTGCGTGAGACTCGTCCTTATGAGTTCTTCCAGAAGTCCGTGGAAGGCGATGCGCGCGGAGTTGGGGATGTAGCTGAAGAATATGTCCTCGAGCGGAGACTTGGCGGCCTCGAGGATGCGCGGCAGAAGCGCCGCGCCGAGGGCCTTGCGCTCGCGGTGTATGTCGGCGTCGTTGGCGCGCGAGAAGTAGATGCGCTCGAAGGAGCAGGGGCGGGGGAGTGGAATTGTTTGATTGTTTGATTGTTTGATTGTTTGATTGTTGGAAGATTGGAGGGTTTGAGTGTTTGAGTCGAACAGATTCTCAAGCTTTAAATCCCCCTCGGGCGAGACGACGAGCATGGAGCCGGGAGGAAGCTCCTTGACGGCTTCGGGCGGGACGTCGAAGGCTGCCTGGATCGCGGGGCGCTCGCTCGCGACGACCGCGACATTGTCGTCGACGTAGTAGAATCCGGGACGGATGCCGTGCGGATCGCGCGTCGCGAACGCCCATCCGTCGCCGGTCGCGCCGCAGAGCGTCCACGCCCCGTCGGCGTTCTTCAACGCCGTGGAGATGGCGCGCGACAAAACCGACCCTGCCGAAGATGTAGAGACATTCGGATGCTTTTCTGAGTCTATGCACTCTGCACGGCTGACATTCTCCAGCTCTTGCGCAATCAGCGAGGTCACGAGGTATCCGTCGGCCTTGCTTGTCGGGAACGATCCGTGCCGGCGGTAGTCGTCGAAGAGCTCGTGGGCGTTGGTGAGGTTGAAGTTTCCGGCGAGAAGGAGGGTGTGCTTAAGGTCGCTCGCCTCGTGGACGAACGGATGGCAAAACGCCACGTCGTTTTTCCCGAACGTGGCGTAGCGTAGATGGCCGAGGAAGACTCTTTCAAATCCCGTTTCGACGCTGCCCCGCTTCGTCAGCATCCCCAGCAGGTCCGCGAGAGGTGTTTCCGAAGCGGACTTGGCGATCCAGTACGGACTCTCTCCGGGCTCGGGATCGGACGAGAGGATTGCCGCGCCTGCGCCGTCCTGTCCGCGGTTGTGCTGTTTCTCGAGGAGGAGCGAGAGCTTCGTCCCGCCGAAATCGCCGATGGCGATGGTTGGCTTTCGCAAAACCACCATCGCCACAGCACATTCATGCTTCAAGTCATCGGACATACATATATATTTAGCACATGCCATGCCACAATATGCAGTGACGACATTTCAAAGAAAATCCGGAATTCTGACAATTTGCGTCCGTCGACCTACAAAAAATGTCTAAACCTGCCTATTGCAGTGACAAAAAATGTAAAACTTGCAGGCTGAGGCTTGCTTTGACCAAAAAAGTCATCCCGCGTCCGTAGTGGAACGCGGGATGGCCTTTGCGCGGCGAATGCGCCGCCTGTCAGTACAGGAACAGCATGTCGCGGTACTTCGGGAGCGGCCAGCGCTTGTCGGACACCCTCTTCTCGAGCGCGTCGGCCGTTGTCCTCAGCGCCTGCATGGAGGCGATGATCTCCGCGTTGTCCGCTCCGCCGAGCGCGTCCTCGAGCTTGGCGATTCCGGACTTCAGGGCGTCGAGTCCTGCGCCGAGCTCGACGAGGGATTCCTTGAGGGCGGACGTGCCGGACGAGACGCCGACGCCGTTCGCGGTCTCGAACGCCTGCGCCGTCTCGAGGTACTCGGACCTCACGGCGGGAAGGATCATCTCGGAGGCGATGTCGCGTGCGCACGCACCTTCGATGTGGACCTTCTTGGCGTATTCCTCGAGGAATATCTCGTGGCGGCTCGCGAGCTCGCGCTTCGTCATCACGCCGTACTTCTCGAAGAGGGCGGCGTTCTCCTTGCGGGCGAGCGCGGCGAGCGCGGAGGGCGTGTCGGGCGCGTTGGGAAGTCCGCGCTTCTCGGCCTCCTTCGGCCAGTCGGCCTCGTATCCGTTGCCGTTGAAGACGACGCGCTTGTGCGCCTTGAGGGTTGCCTGCAGGATCTTCTGGAGGGCGTTGTGGAACGCGGCGGTGTGCTCGCCGGGTTTCGGCGGCTTCACGACGCGCGCCCCGCCAAGGGCCTTCTCCAGCTCGTCGGCAATGCGGTCGACCGATTCCGCGACGATCGTGTTGAGGACCGTCATCGGGCCGGAGCAGCAGACGCTGGAGCCAGGTGCGCGGAACTCGAACTTGTTGCCCGTGAAGGCGAACGGCGAGGTGCGGTTGCGGTCCGTCGCGTCCTTCGGGATGACCGGCAGCGTGTCGACGCCGACCTTGAGCTGTCCCTTGGACTCGTGCTTCGCGCTCTTCGGGTTCTCGATGCGGTCGAGGACGTCCGCGAGCTGGTCGCCGACGTAGATGGAGATGACGGCGGGCGGCGCCTCGTTCGCGCCGAGGCGGTGGTCGTTGCCCGCTCCAGCGACGGAGGCGCGCAGGAGGTCGGCGTGCTTGTCGACCGCCTCGATGACGGCGCAGAGCATCGTGAGGAACACGGCGTTCTCGTGCGGGTCGCTGCCCGGGTCGAGGAGGTTCTTGCCGCCGTAGGCGACGGACCAGTTGTTGTGCTTGCCCGAGCCGTTGACGCCGGCGTAGGGCTTCTCGTGGAGGAGGCACTTGAGTCCGTGCTTCTCGGCGACGTTCCTGAGCGCGTCCATGACGAGCATGTTGTGGTCGGAGGCGAGGTTGAGCTCCTCGAACTGCGGCGCGAGCTCGAACTGCGCCGGCGCGACCTCGTTATGGCGCGTCTTGGCGGGGATGCCGAGCTTCCAGAGCTCGCGTTCGACGTCGTTCATGAACGAGAGGATGCGGTCCGGAATCGTGCCGAAGTAGTGGTCCTCGAGCTGCTGGCCCTTGGCGGACGGCGCGCCGAACAGCGTGCGGCCCGTGAGCACGAGGTCGGGGCGCTTCTTCCAGTACTCCTTGTCGATGAGGAAGTACTCCTGCTCGGCGCCGAGCGTGCAGCCCGTGTGCGCCTCGCCGCGTCCGAAGAGCTTCATGAGGCGCTTCAGGGACTTGTCCAGCGCCTGCATGGAGCGGAGAAGAGGAGTCTTCTTGTCGAGCGACTCGCCCGTGTACGCGCAGAAGGCCGTCGGGATGCACAGCGTCGCGCCGTTGGAGTGGCGCTTGATGAACGCCGGGGAGGTCGGATCCCACGCCGTGTAGCCGCGCGCCTCGAAGGTGGAGCGGATTCCGCCGGACGGGAAGCTCGACGCGTCAGGCTCGCCGACGATGAGGTTCTTCCCGGAGAACTGCATGATCGGCTCGCCGTCCTTGAGCTCGAGGAACGAGTCGTGCTTCTCTGCGGTGGAACCCGTCATCGGCAGGAACCAGTGTGTGTAGTGCGTGGCGCCGCGGTCCATCGCCCAGTGGCGAATGCCGTGCGCAACCTCGCCCGCGATCGAGGGATCGAGCGGCTTGCCTTCGCGAATCGTGGCCTGAAGCTTTTTCGCCGTGTCCTTGCTAAGATATGTCTGAATCGCCTCTTCGCCGAACACGTCGGCGCCGAAGTCGGTTGCCGCCTTGGTCTCTTCCGTCATTGTCTTTGGTTCCTTTTGGTTTAGCCGAACGCGTGCATCGCATTCGTCGCCGGTCAAATAGCACGATGCGTGCCAAACGCCCAAACTGCGCTGAAAAGCCGTTCTCGTTACACGCCGTTGAGGCAGTCCGGGGCCGGAATTACAAGAATTGAAACGATTTTGGGCGTCCCGGTGGTGCGATTCTCGGGCAATAGGGATTCCCTATGTGGACGCACCATGTTTTCCGATTACCCTTTGAATGCCGAAATATGAGACAATGTTGCCATCGAAACCGAAGGAAAGGAGCAACGACAATGAGTGACAAGAAATACCACATCGAGACGCTGGCGATCCACGCCGGACAGGACGCGCACGGCGACCCCGCGACGAATGCAAGGGCGGTGCCGGTCTACAGGACGACGGCGTACAACTTCCGCGACTCCAAGCACGGCGCCGACCTCTTCGCGCTGCGCGAGCTTGGAAACATCTACGCAAGGCTCATGAACCCCACGAACGACGTCCTCGCGAAGCGCATCGCGGCGCTCGAGGGCGGAGCGGCGGCGCAGACGCTTTCGAGCGGCACTGCGGCAATCTTCTTCACCGTCACGAACATAGCGCGTGCGGGAGACGAGGTCGTGGCCGCGTCCAACCTCTACGGCGGAACGTTCAGCCAGTTCGACGCCATCCTCCCCAACGCCGGCATAAAGGTGAACTTCGCGTCCGTGAACGACTTCGCCGCGACCGAGGCCGCGATCAACGACAAGACGAGGCTCGTCTTCGTCGAGGCCGTGGGCAATCCCGCGCTCGACGTCGCGGACATCGAGAAATACGCCGAGGTCGCGCACCGGCACCACCTGCCGCTCGTCGTGGACGCGACGTTCACGCCGCCGCCGCTCCTCAGGGCGCTAGACCACGGTGCGGACTTCGTCATCCACTCGCTTTCCAAGTGGATCGGCGGACACGGCGCGGGAATCGGCGGCGTGGTCGTCGAGAAGGGCGGATTCGACTGGACGGATCCCAAGTTCGCGCTCTACAACGAGCCGGACAAGGGCTACCACGGACTCCGCTTCGCGCACGACCTCCCCGAGCCGCTGAAGCCCATTGCGTTCTCGATCAGGCTTCTCACGGTCGGAATCCGCAACCAGGGCCCGACGCTCGCGCCCGACGCGGCGTGGATCTTCCTCCAGGGCGTGGAGTCGCTTCCGCTCCGCATCGCGCGGCACAGCGAGAACGCGCTCGCCGTCGCGAAGTGGCTCGAGAAGCATCCGAAGGTGGCGTGGGTGAAGTATCCTTCGCTCACCCAGCCGGAGCTTGCGGCGAAGTACCTGCCGCGCGGCGCGGGCGGAGTCGTGGTGTTCGGCGTGAAGGGCGGCTCGGAAGAGGCCCGCAAGGTCACGGACGCGGCGAACGGCGACATCTTCTCGATCCTCGCCAACGTCGGCGACGCGAAGAGCCTCATCATCCATCCGGCCTCGACCACGCACTCGCAGCTCTCCGACGAGGACCTCAGGAAGGGCGGCGTCCTCCCCGAGCTAATCCGCCTCTCCATAGGCATCGAGCACATCGACGACATCATCGGCGCGCTCGACGACGCCCTCAAGGCGATCTAAGACGCGGCCATTCGCGTTTTCCCCCCCGCCCTGCCGCGTTACCGCGGCAGGGCTTTTAACTGTCCGCATTCGAGGGCCTGCGGCGGCCATGTGCCGCCGTTTTTGGTATACTATCCGCTAGAAGCCATGAAGAAGATAACGATGGAATACCGCGTCCCGTACGCGGACACCGACATGATGGGCGTCGTGTACTACGCGAACTACCTCGTCATGTTCGAGCGCGCCCGCAACGAGCTCATGCGCGCGTGCGGCTACACCTACAAGGAGTGCGAGGCCGAGGGGTGGGGGCTCCCCGTCACCCACGCGGAGCTAAGCTACCGCGGCAGCGCGCGGTACGACGATCTGCTCGAGATCAGCGCATGGGTGCAGGCGCAGAAGGGCGTCCGGATCGAGATCGCGTGCGAGGTCCGCAGAAAGGGCGAGGAGCAGGCGCTCGTTTCCGGCTTCACCCGCCACGCGTTCATCGACCTCAAGACGTTCCGCCCGTGCCCGCCGCCCGAGCGCTTCGTCGCGATGATGCAGGGAGGGGAGGAGGCTGCGCCATGATAACCGTCACCAAGACCATCAAGTTCGACGCGGCGCACGTCCTCACGAACCACCAGGGGCTCTGCAAGAACCTCCACGGGCACACGTACCGGGTGGACGTCTCGGTCGCGCAGGAGGACGACGATGCGGGCGACATGGTGATCGACTTCAAGGACCTCAAGAAGATCGCGTCGGAAGTCATCTGCGAGCGCTTCGACCACGCCTTCGTCTACAACACCGGCTCGGAGGGCGAGCGCGAGATCGCCGCAGTCGTCGAGCGCTACGGAATGCGCACCGTCGCGATTCCGTTCCGCTCCACGGCCGAGAACCTCGCGAAGCTCTTCTTCGGAGAGCTCAAGGCCCGCATTCCCGGACTCTACGCCGTGAAGGTGTGGGAGACGGCGGCCAGTTCCGCGGAGTGCAGGGAATGAGGGTCACGGGCGGGGAGTTCTGTGGGCGCGTGCTTAAGGTGCCCAAGTCGGACGCCATCCGCCCGACCCAGGACCGCGTCCGCCAGGCGCTATTCAACATGATCCAGTCCGAGGTGGCGGGCAGCGATTTCCTCGACCTCTTCGCCGGCTCAGGCGCCGTGGGCATCGAGGCCCTGTCGCGCGGGGCGAACTCGGCGGTGTTCGTCGAGGCGAGCCGCCGCCACATGTCCGTCCTCTCCGAGAACCTGGAGATGCTGGCAGTCGGTCGGCGGGCGTCCGCCTTCTGCGCCGACGCCTACCGCTGGATAGCGTCCTATTCCGGACCCGGATTCTCCCTCGGCTTTGCCGACCCGCCGTATGCGCTCGGCGAGGAGCGCGGGTACGCAAGCGTCCTCGCGGCGCTCGCTGGGAGAGGCGTGATCCGCCCCGGCGGACTCTTCATCGCCGAGATGACGTCCGTCCAGAAGGCGGAGGAGACCCCCGGCTGGGAGCTCCTGCGCGACCGCACGTACGGCAAGACGCGCCTCTGCATCTGGCGCCGCCTTGCATAACGTCGCCGCATAACGTCGCCGTGCAGACGGTGCATAAAGTTGATATGTCAACTTGCCAAGCTCGCTTTAAACTGTGGTATAATTCAATCAAAATACATCATAGGGGGATAATGCCGGCGACAGGGGGAGAAAGACTTGGCTACATGAAAAAGGCTTATACATCCGCACTGGCTACGATTGCGGCATTGGTGGCGCTATGCGGTGGATCTGCGTGGGCCGTCAACTGGGACGAGGCGCAGATCAACGGCACGACGCCCTACGGCAAGGTCTTCTACGATCCGGGCGAGGAGATGGTCTTCACGCTCAAGCTGGAGGGGGTCAAGGAGGCGCTTCCTCCGGACACCTACTTCGTCGACTGGGAGCGTCGCGGCGACGACGGGCTCACGGAGAAGGGGCGCGCGCCGCTTCCGTTCCCCGCGGAGGGGCTCGTCCTCAGGACGAAGTCCGAGAAGCCCGGATTCGTCTGCATCGAGGCGAACGTGGTGACGAAGGACGGCAAGCGCGTCCCCAAGAACCACCGCTGGGAGAAGCGCGTGTTCTTCGAGGGCGGCGCGGGCGTGCAGCCCGACCGCATCCCGATGGCGGACGAGCCGAAGGACTACGACGAGTTCTGGGCCGCGTGCCTGAAGGAGCTCGACGCCGTGCCGATGAACGCCGAGATGAAGCCCGTCGAGTGCCCCGACAAGGAAGTGCGCCTCTACGCCGTGCGCATCCCGTGCGCGGGGCCGTGGCCGGTGACCGGCTACCTCACGATCCCCGTCAAGGCGTCGAAGACGAACCGCATGCCGATCACGGCCACCTACCGCGGCGCCGCGCAGAGCGACCAGCTGCCGCCGAAGAATGGACCCCACGACCGCATCTCGATGCAGATCAACGCGAACGGATTCGAGCTCGGCCGCGGCCCCGAGTACATCAAGGAGTTCTTCAAGGGCATCTCCGAGAAGGGCTACGGATACGGCATGGGCCCCAAGTCGAACGAGAGTCGGGACACGAGCTACTGGAAGTGGTGCGCGCTCAGGGCGATCCGCTACCTGCAGTGGATCAAGACGCTTCCCGAGTGGAACGGCAAGGAGCTCGTCGTGGGAGGAGGCAGCCAGGGCGACTGGCAGTGCTACCACGGCGCGGCGCACGTTCCGGGCGTGACGCGCATCAACGCGAACGGGTCGTGGGGCTGCGACTGGACCGGCCAGGCGCAGTTCAAGCGCCAGCGCTCGATCTACCGTCCCGACTGCTGGTATCCCGACATGGCGTACTTCGACCCCGTCTTCGCGGCGAAGCGCATCTCCTGCCCCGTGAACATCTCCTATTCCGGACTCGGCGACTACGTCTCCACGCCCGCGTCGCTCACGCTCGTCTACCGCAACCTGAAGGGTCCGAAGAAGATCACCTACGTGCAGGGGTCGACGCACGGATGGCGTCCGGACGGCATGCAGAAGTTCACGGTCGACGGCGGATACGACGCGGCGGTCTCTTCCGACCCGCTCGTCGCCGTGCGCGCGGCGATCGCGCGCGGCGAGAAGTCGATCAAGGTCCCGAAGGGCAAGTACTACCTTACGCCCGCCGCGGACGCGAAGACGTACCTGGAGCTTTCGGGCCTCAACGGGGTGTCGATCGACTTCTCTGGCGCCGAGCTCGTCGGCACCGTCAAGACCGCGATGATCGTCATGAGCGGCTGCACGAACGTGACGCTCAAGAACGTCGCCATCGACTACTCCAACCTGCCGTTCACCCAGGCGGTGATCGAGAAGGCGGACAAGGACGGCAACTGGGACGTGCGGGTGATTCCAGGCTATCCGTGTCCGAACGAGGCGGAGCTGAAGAACGACGCCGACTTCTGGCCGTTGCAGGCCTACGACGCGAAGACGCTGGAGCTCAAGAACCCGATGCGGTTCCAGGACGGCATCGCCATCGCCCGCACCGGCGCGGACACCTACCGCGTCACTGGCGGGAAGAACAGGAAGGGCGACGTAGGCGACATCGCGGTGTGGAGCATCAAGGAGACGGGGCGCCAGGTCCGCCGCGCCGCGGTCACCTCGGACTCCTGCAAGGGCTGCACGTACGAGAACGTCGTCGTGTACTCGACGCCGCACGGCTGCGGCTTCTGGGAGACCTCGGCCGACGGAAGCCGCTACGTCGGCTGCGCGCTCATGCGCCGTCCGCCGGAGACGGACCTCTTCCCGCGCGGCCTGAAGCGCCTCCGGAGCGGCAACCACGATGCCTTCAACTCCCGCGAGTCCTACAAGGGCCCGACGCTCGAGAAGTGCACCTTCCAGTACCACTGCGACGACTGCGTGAACATCAGCGGGCGCTATGCTTTCGTGACGGCGCAGAAGGGTAGGAAGCTCCGCATCGTCCCGTACGTGGGCAAGATCATGATCGACCCGGGCGACACGTGCGAGCTCACGACGTTCGAAGGCGCGTGCCTTCCGGACGCGAAGGTCGTCTCCGTGCGCGACATGGGCGAGTCGAAGCCCTTCGAGCGCAAGCTCCTCGAGGGCTACAATCTCTGGCCGGGAATCGCCAAGAGCGCGACGCGCGCTTTCGTGATCGAGCTCGACTCCGACCGCGACCTGCCGCCTGGGTCCGCGATCATCTCCAACCGCCGCATGGGCAACGGCTTCAGCATCCGCAACTGCACGATGGGGCACAACCGCGCGCGCGGACTGCTCATCAAGGCGTCCGACGGACTCATAGAGGGCAACGTGATCGAGGGATCGGACGGACATGCCATCCAGATCGCGCCCGAATACTCGTGGATGGAGGGCGGCTGCGGCAAGAACATCGTCGTCAAGGACAACGTGATGCGCGGCAACGGCGGCGGAATCCACGTCGCGGGCCAGACAGGCGCCAGGAAGCCGATGCCGGTCGACTCGCACCGCAACATCAAGATCACCGGCAACAGGATCTCCGGCTCCGCGCCGGGAATCGCCGTCATCGGCTGCACGGGGCTGGACGTTTGCGGGAACAAGATCGAGCTTCCCGCCGGCGCCAAGGCCGGCGCCATCGCCCTCTCGAACGTCGCCGACGTGCAGAAGGACTAACCGCCGGTGAAATATGCGAAACATCTGTACAAACACCATAAGGAATAGCGGAATGAAAAAAGCGTTTGTTGTGTTGGGACTGGCGGCGTTGCTAGTCGGGTGCGACGAGAAAAACGATCGGGCGGTCACCTCGCTTTGCGGCGAATGGGAGTTCGTGAAGGATCCGGCGGCGAAACTCGCCGTCGCTGACGCGGCGTTCAAATACGCCAAGTGGGAGAAGGTGGAAGTTCCGCACGACTGGGCTATTGTGGGCCCGTTCGACCCCTCGGCAGGCGGCGGCACGGGCAAGCTTCCGTGGCGCGGCGTGGGCTGGTACCGCCGCACGTTTACGCTTGCGGATGCGGAGTTTGCGCGCGTGAAGGCGGGCGGAGCGCTGTGGCTTGAGTTCGACGGCGTGATGGCGAGCCCGCGCGTCTACGTGAACGGACAGCTTGCGGGCGGCTGGGACTACGGCTACATGAGCTTCCGCGTGGACGCGGCGCCGTTCGTGAAGGCGGGCGAGAACACGCTCGCCGTCCGCGCCGACACGCGCAGCCACAACAGCCGCTGGTATCCAGGCGCAGGTATCTACCGTGCGGTGCGTCTTGTCTCCGCGCCGGCGGTGCATGTGCTGCCAGCGACCGAGTTCGTGACGACGCCGAAGGTCGGCGGGAATCGCGCCACCGTGCATGTCGCGTTCACGGTGACAAACCAGCTCGGAGTCGCAGCCTCGGCGGAGGCGGGCGTGCGCGTGTGCGACGCCGCCGGTCGGGCGGTCGGCAAGGCGCGGCTCGGCGCGTACAAGCTGCGTGCTGGCGGTTCGCTCGACTTCGCGCTGGACGTGGAGGTAAAGGATCCGAAGCTGTGGGACGTGGAGAGCCCCAACCTCTACACGGCCGAGATCGGAGTGCGCTCGGGCGAGGAGGTCGACGCCAAGACGGTGCGATTCGGCATCCGCACGTTCGAGTTCACGGCGGACGACGGCTTCCACCTGAATGGACGCCGCGTGCAGTTGAACGGCGTGGACCTCCACTCGGACATGGGGCCGCTCGGCATGGCGTTCAACCGCAGCGTCATGCAGCGTCAGCTCGCGATCATGAAGGACATGGGCGCGAACGCGCTTAGGACGAGCCACAACGCGTGCGATCCGCAGGTCCTCGACCTCTGCGACGAGATGGGCTTTTTCGTGTGGAACGAGTGCTTCGACAAGTGGGACGGGACGTCCGGACGCCGCAACGACCAGAACCTCGAGGAATACGTGAGTCTCAACCTGCGCGAGTTTGCGAAGCGCGACCGCAACCATCCGTCGGTTTTCGTCTGGTCGATTGGCAACGAGATCGCGCCTAACGGCTACGACTGGGGCGGGAAGAACCCGGCCTCGACGAATGGCATGAGCGCGGCGCGCTTCCGCGAGTTCCGCAATGCAATCCGCGAGTTCGACACTACGCGTCCCGTCGGCATCGGCTGCTGCCATGGGAACGCGGTCGAGATGAGCATGTTCGAGGAGCTGGACATCACGGGCTGGAACTACAATCGCCAGTATGCCAACATGAAGTCGCAGTATCCGGACAAGCCCGTCCTCTACTCCGAGAGCGCGTCCGCGCTCAGCAGCTACGGCTTCTTCAGCGCGCCGCCGTCTCCGCACAAGACCGCCTACAACGTGGCGGAGCGCGAGGTTGACGGATACGACCACAACGCCGCCGTCTGGAGCGACATTCCCGACGCCGAGTTCTGGCGCATGGAGACGGACCGCTACTGCGGCGGCGAGTTCGTCTGGACGGGCATCGACTACCTGGGCGAGCCGACGCCCTACATCCGCGACAAGCAGTTCAAGATGATGGACGTCGTGCCCAAAGAGGAGCTGGCACGCAGCTCCTACTTCGGCATCGTGGACCTCATGGGCATCCCGAAGGATCGCTTCTGGCTCTACCGCAGCCACTGGAACAAGAAGGACGAGACGATTCACATCTTGCCGCACTGGAACTGGGAGGGTCGGGCGAAAAACGTGCCCGTATACGTCTACACGAGCGGCGACTCGGCGGAACTGTTCCTGAACGGGAAGTCGCTCGGCAGGCAGTTCAAGGACATGACGTCTGAGTATCCGCTCAACGGCACCAGGACGCTGGGGCTCCAGGCCTGTGGCGACTGCCGCACGAACAGCTACTACGACGTCTGCGCGCGCTACCGCCTGCGCTGGTTCGACGTGCCGTACGAGCCCGGCGAGCTGAGGGCCGTCGCGTATCGCGCGGGGAAGAAGATCGGCGAGCAGACGATGAAGACCGCCGGGAAGCCCGTCGCCGTCAGTCTCACGCCGGAGTCGAATGAGCTCCCGGCGGACGGCGAGACGTGCGTCTTCGTGCAGGTGGACCTGGTGGACGCGAACGGCGTGCGCGACCCGTGGGCGAACAACCGCGTCAGCTTCAAGCTGGACGGCCCGGGCAAGATCCTCGCCGTCGGCAACGGCAATCCGCGCGGACACGACTCGTTCAAGGATGTCGCGTCGCATCCGCTCTACTTCGGCAAGGCGGTCGCCGTCGTTCGCCGCGAGAAGGGCGTTGCGGGGCCGATCACGCTCACGGCGTCCGCGGAGGGCGTCAAGTCCGCCGTCGCGACCTTCCCGTGATGTGTTGTCTGTGTTGTTGCTTCTTTTTATTAAACTTATTAAACGCCTTAAACGCCATGAAAAGCCAAAATTCCAAGATAGTGCGTCGGGCGGCGGATGCCGCATGCGCTTTCGCCGTCGTCGCGTTCCTCGCAGGATGCTCCTCGGTCCGCACGGACCAGGGGCTGAAGACGCCCGAGACGTCGAGCCTCTTCGTCCGACACGTCGACCCGTCGACGGGCGTCGAGAGCTGGCTGCTGAAGCCGGGCGTGTTCTCGTTCCACCAGCAGGGCTGCTACTTCACCCAGAAGTCGATGACGGATGACGGACGCTTCATCTTCTTCTGGGCGCGCGACCCCGAGTTCGAGGCGGACGGCAAGACGAAGAAGAAGGACCGCCTGAACACGACGGCCCTGATCGACTTCAAGACGGACACCATCGTGGACCTCGGGATCAAGCATCAGATTCCGTTCCTCGACGTGAAGACCGACCAGCTGTGGTATTTCCGCACCGACGAGTCGGGAAGGTTCGTCTGCCGCAGGGATCTCCTCGTCGACCCGCTGAAGGAGATCGAGGTCTGCAAGGTGCCGGACGCCCTCATTGGCGGCGTGAAGAAGATCCACTACCTAAGCACCCATCCGACGCTCACGCGCGACCGGAAGAAGATGTTCATCGCCGTGCATCTCGACGACCGCTACGAGCAGGGGTGCATCAACTTCGAGACGGGCGCGTGGGAAAGCTGGGGCACCACGCCGTTCTACGCCAACCACGACCAGCTCAACCCCGTGCGCGACGACATCGCGCTCGTCGCGTGGGAGAAATGCTGGAACACGCCGGACGCGAAGGCCTACAAGGAGAAGACGGGGTGGTATCCGCGCATGTGGCTTGTGTATCCCGACGGACGGCGCGAGATGCAACCGAGCCGCATCCCCGACCACAACTACGCCACGCACGAGCACTGGAACGAGGACGGGAAGGGCTTCTACTGGTGCGCTTCGGGCGTCCACTACCAGAACCTCGCGACCGGCGAGCAGGAGACGGTTTGCCCCTGGAATGCGTCGCACGCCACGATGTCGGCTGACAACCGTCTGGTTACGTTCGATTCGCCGGTGGGCAAGTGGTACCGCGGCTGCCAGTGGCAGGTCGGATTCTGGAACCGCGACGCAGGGCGCGGCGTCTACATCCACGCGTTCCGTCCGAAGCTCTGCGACAACGACGGCGGCTGGCACGACCATCCCGATCCGCATCCGGCGTTCGTGTGCAACGACCGGTACGTCCTCTGCACGATGAACGGCGAGGACTCGCGCATGAACCTCTCGCTCACGCCGGTCAAGCCGCTCGTCGCGCGCACGGCGATCGACCCCGATTCGTATTTCGCCGACCTCCCGGAACAGGCGCGTCCCGAGGTGGTGGCGAAGCGGCTCGCGGAGCACTTCCTGGAGTGCCCGGCCGACAACTACAAGCCGCGCGGCTACAAGTATCGCAGCTACGGCGGGAAGCTCGTGGAGTATCCGCTCGTGTCGCTGTGGGTCAATGCGCTCGCGAACGCACGCCTCGCCGGCGACGCCGACCTGGAGAAGCGGCTGATCGCGCACTTCGAGCCGTTCTTCGGCGAGAAGAAGGCGATGCAGTCGCCGGACAACCACGTCGACTACACCGTGTTCGGCGCGGTGCCGCTCGAGATCGCCATCCTCAACGGCGACGCGCGCTGCCGCAAGCTGGGGCTGAGGTACGCCAACACCCAGTGGGCGCCGCCGTCGGAAAGCACGATCAACGCCAAGCACGCGTTGCCGGCGGAGCGTCAGCAGGAGCTCTGGAAGGCGGGCTACACGCCGCAGACGCGCCTCTGGATCGACGACATGTACATGATCACGCTGCTCCAGCTCCAGGCATATCGTCTGACGAAGGACAAGAAGTTCCTCAACCGCGCGCTTCACGAGATGTGCCTCTACCTCGACGAGCTGCAGGTCAAGGACGGTCCGGCAGAGGGGCTTTTCTACCACGCCCCCGACGTGCCGTTTGTCTGGGGACGCGGCGCCGGATGGATGGCGGCCGGCATGGCGCTTCTGCTGACGGAGGTGCCGCCGAACGCGGACGAAAGGCGAGTCGTGATGGCGGGCTACCGCAAGATGATGGCGGCGCTGTTGAAGCACCAGCGCGCGAGCGGACTGTGGGGCCAGCTCGTGAACGACCCCGAGAGCTGGGACGAGACGTCCGGCAGCGCCATGTACGCGTATGCGTTCGTCGAGGGCGTGCGGCGCGGATGGCTGGAGCCCGACAAGTACGGCCCCGCGGCCCGCAAGGCGTGGCTCGCGCTCGTCGACCAGCTCGACGAGTACGCGAACCTGAAGGGCGTCTGCATCGGCACCGGCAAGAAGAACGACCGCGCATGGTACATGGGCCGTCCGCGCGAGGACGGCGACCCCCACGGTCAGGCCGCGCTCTCGTGGATCTGCGGCGCGCTGATGTCGCCGCGGCGGCAGTGATTGGCGTTTCGGACAACAACCGGGGCTTTGCCCCGAACCCCGCTTGGCGAGCGCTCGGCATACGCGCACGGTCTGGTGGCGGCGCGCCAGAGGGGTCTCGGGGAATGCGCTTTTGCGTTGCCGCGCTTTTGCGTTGCCGCGGCGCCCTCGCCGCGGTCACCGGTGTCGCGCTCGAGGGGGTTCGGGGGAGGCATCCCCCGGTCGATGTCTACAGAAGCCACCGCGCATGAAATTGCAATTTGACAAAGGCGGGCTGCGGTTCTTCTTTCTCACCTTCTGCGTGCGCGGGCGAAAGGCGGTGCTGTCGCGCATTGTCAAGAAGACGGAACGCGACGGCCGGCAGGGCTACGCCGTCGAGTTGACGCCGGCAGGCGAGGCTATGGCCGCCCTGTGGCGCGGCGTTCATGCGCGCTGGCCATTCCTGACGGCGAGCAATTACATTGTCATGCCCGACCATCTGCATTTGCTGCTGTTGGTCGATTATCGCAAAGCGAGGGATTTCGACATCCTCGACTGGTTCCAGCATTTCAGGCGCGAAGGCGAAGACCTGGTCGCTCCGCTGATTGGCGAGAGGGCCCCGCTGGTATGGGAAGACCATTTCTGGCTGCTGCTTGTCAACGCAGGGCGGCCGCTGGCGGCCGTTCGCAAGTATATCAAGATGAATCCCGCCAGGCAGATGTGGAAGACGCTCAACCCCGACCGATTTGTCCGCAGGGGCGGGCTGAGGCATGCGGTGCTCGATCCGTCGCTTCCATGGACCGCCATAGGCGACTTGACGCTTCTGGCGTCGCCATTCATGTTCCCCGTGCGGCTTACTCGCAAGATGACGGTCGAGCAGCATTTGCCGGAGATCGAGCGGATGGTGGAATGGGCGCGTCGCGGGATGCTGCCAGTCTGCGGCTTTCTCTCGCCCGGCGAGAAGGAGCTGGAGCGCCGCCTTCGGCAGGAACCGCTTGCCCGCTGGATCAAGACCGTGGCGCACGGCCTTCCGCAACGATTCGACCCGACGGTTGAAGACTCTAGATTTCTTGCTGACGGCCGCCAGTTGCTTCTTAGCTCGTTCCCAGCCGACGTTCCGGTGTTTCCCGTGAATTACGACAATTGCCATCTGATGAACGCCAGGAACGAGGCGTTGTGCAAACGGGCGACAGGGGAGGTGGCATGAACTTCCAAGAGAATGCTTGCCCTTTGACTTGCTGAAAGGGGTAATGATATAATGTCACCATCATCAAGAAAAAATTAGCGAGACTGCGATGAGATTCGGGAAAATGGTTGTGATGGACGTCGGCGCGGCGAATACGGTCGCCGGCATTGCCGGGCGCGGCGTCGTGTTGCGTGAACCTGCGGCGATCATGCTGCAAGCGCAGACGAAGCGCATTCTCGCGACTGGAAACGATGCGTGGAATGCGCTTGAGCGTACGCCAGAGAATATCGTCGCCTTACGTCCGCTGTCCCGGGGCATCGGTGGATGCGATCCCGACGTCCTGGCGGGGATGTTGAGATATCAGCTCACGAACGTTTGTCGGCAGAACTTCTTCCTTTGTCAGCCGGGTGTGCTCTTTGCCGTCCCGTCCTGCACCACCGCATACGAGCGGCAGATGCTTGCTGACGCTTCTTACATCGGAAGCCTTCCCGGACTAAAGGCTGGGTGCGTTAAGCGGCGCGTCGCGCTTGTCGACGAAACTCTCGCGCACGCCGTCGGCATGGGGCTCTGGCGGCGCAAGGGATATTCCGCCGCGCTTGTCGTCGGCGCGCGTTGCTGCCAGGCGGCCATCTTCGCGGACGGCGAGCTCGCGCTTTCCCGCTGCGTCCATTCGCGGACGCCGATCCTTGGCGCCGGCGGGGACGCCTTGGACGCCGCGGTCGCCGAGTTCTTCGCGCGCGAGTGCGGGTTGATCGTCGGCACGGAGTACGCCGAGCGCATCAAGCGGTCCGTCGGCGCGTCCGCGGCAACGGCAGTAGACGTCGTGTCTCCGCCTGGCTGCAAGCTGTCCGCCGCGCAGGTCGCCGAGGGCACGCGTGCCGCGATGTCCGCGCCGCTCGCGCGGCTGGTTGCGATGTTCGGCGAGTTGCTGGAGGATGCGGCGCGCGAGTTGGGCGACGCGGCGGTTTCCGAAATCGCGAGCTGCGGCGTGATGCTGTCCGGCGGCGGCGCGCAGCTGAAAGGGCTGCGCGCGATGCTCGGGGACAAGTTCAAGATGGAGTTCGCGCTTGCCGAAAGGCCGCTCGACAGCGCGGCGGAGGGAATGCTCGAGATGGTTGCGTCGGGACGCATTCCGGCGCTGCCAGTGAAGGAGGGCGCGAAATGAACCTTTTCGGAAAAACGGACGTCGCGATCGACATCGGGCCAGAGACTTCGCATGTCTTCATTAGGGGTCGCGGCGTCGTGTTCAGCGGACGCACCGAGGAGTTGCGCGCGGCATCTGGCGCAAAGGAGTTGCCGGCGTTGGTTCCCGAGTGCCTTGCGCGCGCGGGGATTCGCCGCGGGATGTTTCGTCCGGCAATCCGCGCCGTGCTGACGGTTAACCATGGCATTGGCGAAGCGGAGAAGCGAGAGTTTGAGGATGCGGCAACTCAAGCTGGCGCAAAAGCGGTCTTTCTGATTGAGCTTCCGATGGCCTGCGCGATTGGCGCGTGTATGCCTATCTCCGAGGCGCGCGGGAGCATGATTGTCGAGATGAGGGGCGGAGAATGCCAGGTAGCCGTGATTTCGCTTGCGGGAATCGTCGTTGCCCGCGACATGTGCGAGTGCATCGCGACAAGCGCGGCGAAGGATGCGGAATCAAAGGTCGGGCGAGTCGGCCGGGTTCCGCGGGAGATGATCGCCGGCGCGATGAAGGACGCACTTGCCGAATGCGCGGCCAAGGGGCTCAAGAACCTCGTGTCGGACGTCCTTGATCGGGGCGCGGTGATTACGGGCGGAGATGGCGCTGACGATGACCTTGCGAAATGGCTCGCCGAGAAAGTCGGCTTCCCCGTCCGTGTCGCTTCCAATCCAGCCACTGCCGCGGTCGAAGGCGCCGGCGTGGTTCTCAACGAGCTGGATTTCTTGAGTCGCGCTTGATGGGACAGAAACGCCCTCGCGGCGCTTGCGCAGAATCATGGGATATGCTATGCTTTACGCATGAATAATAGCATAGCAGTTCTAATAGATGCTGACAACATCAGCCCTGCGCTTGTAGGCGAGATATTCAATAAGGCCTGTTCAATCGGGGAGCCGATAGTCCGCAGGGCCTACGGCATGGTGAAGTGCTTTGCCGTGAATGGCGGCTGGGCGCAGGCACAGCGCGACTATGGGATCGTGGCGCATCCGCAGGTCAGCAACATCTCTGGGAAGAACGTGGCGGACATCGCCCTTGTAGTCGATGCGATGGAGCTGCTTTACAGGAGCCAGTGCCAGGGAATCTGCATCGTTTCGAACGACAGCGACTTCACCGCGGTTGCCGTGAAGATACGCGAGGGCGGGAAGTTCGCATACGGAATCGGCGGGCCGAAGACTCCCGAGAGCTTCCGCGTGGCGTGCACGGCGTTCTACGAGCTGCCGCTTGTTTCCGCTGCGCCGGAAGCGAAGAAGGAATCGCGGCCGCAGTCCGTCTGTCCGCGTTGCGGCGGCAAACTTGAGCAGGCGTGGACGAAGTCAAACAAGCCTTGCAGGATATGCGCGTCATGCGGCGGCGCGGCACTAAAACTGTCGGCACTCCAGAAGTCATTCGCGGCTGAATGCCTCTCCGAGATGGTTGCACAGGCGCAACGTCACGAACAGGCGGGATGCGTATGCCCCGATTGCGGGTCCTCAATGAGCCTTTTGAAGGTCGCGATGGGTAAGCGTCATGTCGAGATTGACCTTTGCGCGAAATGCCGCGCCGTGTGGTACGACAAGGACGAGTTCGAGTCGCTGGTGCCGAACGACGGATTCCTTCGTGCGGAGATATCGGCCGGCAAGGCTTATAGGCGGGAGGTCGTGT
>Ga0265298_10003032_pt1 | contig 22561 bp, 45 predicted proteins | sample AusTroGonzalo_MG_3_FD_193486 | JGI IMG/M metagenome (GOLD analysis project Ga0265298, IMG submission 193486) | Bovine rumen microbial communities from tropical cattle in Woodstock, Queensland, Australia - Gonzalo_01 | ecosystem: Host-associated > Mammals > Digestive system > Stomach > Rumen ...
ACGAAGAACCATATTATGTTGTAACTAATACCTATTGGGAATATGGCGATATGGCTTTTGATGATAGAGCGATCGAATTGCCAGTTGAAGCGGAGGACTTGGAATAATGAAAGTTGAATACGGAACATTAACTCAAGAAGAATTTGAGAAAAGATGTGATGAAGTATTCTGCACCCAAGAAGGCGAAGAATACTACGACATTAGAATCGAAAACGGTGTTGTCAAAATTCAATGTGGTGAAACTGGAACCAAAGAAGAACAATTTCGTTGGGTCTACTTTGACTATGAGCCAGATATGACCGAAAGACCAGAAGCATTAGATTATCTAATGGGAAAGAGAGATGACTTCAATGATTAACAAAGAAGGTTATGTGGCAATTGATAAAGCCACAGGTAAAATGTTATATACTGTTTTCGGTGGTCCTGGTGGTTATGATAAAGATTACTTAACTGAGGATGTTGATAAAGTAAATTTATATCCTAATCTAAAAGCAGCAGAAGACAGGGCTGATAGATATAATTACAACCACAAAACTAAAGTTGAGTTTAAGTTTAGAAAAGCCGTTAGAACAATTAAACAAAGAAAGCCAACATTAGAAGAAATCAAATGGGTTCTACAATATCTTGATGAAGAACTCTTAGTTGAAGGCACATTTGAAGAAGTGTGCGAGTACATAAATCAATTGGAGGAAAGAGAATGAAAGTTTACACAGTCACAAAAGTTTCTAGCGGCGAAGTTCGACTTGAAGTAGATGCTGTAGAAGTTTGCGCTACAAAAGCAGAAGCCAAGAAAGTATTAAAACGATTCTACAAAGATGTACTTGAAGATGTTGATGGCTACGACATTATAGATAAAGAATTTGGCAATGATACCTTCACTGTAGAAATTGATGACGACTATTCATCGCAATACTACGGCGAGATTAATGTCAGCGAAATTCAATAAAGCGTTTACAAAAAACGCTTTTTATGTTATAATATAATCAGGAGAGGTAAGAGAATATGACTAAACAAGAATGGCAAGAAATTAGAGAGGCATTAATTGCTGAAGTTAAAAACTTTGAAAAACAATTTGATGAGGACAATTGTAGATTTGTTTTAGACTCAGGTGCAGAAGACCCAGAAAAATGTATAGTTAAACCACTTGATTTTAAGTATAGAGGTTTTTATGTTTTCAGTAATGAGTTCTTTAATATCTATGTTGATGGTTGGTTTCACAATTGTTATGGTTGGAATAAAGAACCTGCTTGGAAGACTTTTCCTCGTGGTTATAAATCTGGTCTACAAAAAGTGATCAAACAATTTTGCGAAAAACATAATTTATATTATGAATTAAGAAAAGCATATAGAGCGACAGTCAATCCAAGTGCAAACACTTGTGCGTTTCTAATCGCAATTAATAAGTAAATAGCAAAAAACTATTTACTTCTTTTTTATTTCATGATATAATAATTTTAGAAAGAGAGGTAAAGTATGGGACAATACTACTATCCAATTATTTTAAGACAAAGAGGTAATAGAAATTACTCTCAATGTTTTTATGCCCACGACTATGATCACAATGGTTTGAAATTAACTGAACATGGTTGGTGTGGAAATTTATTCACTGAAACAGTTCTTTCACAACTGTTTAACAAACCTGGAAGATTATTCTGGTTTGGTGATTACACGGAACCTGAAGACTTTGAAGATTCAAAGTTATGGGAAATAGTGAAAAGACATTACAAGAAGTATCGAATTGCGGTCGACTGGTCAAAACCTTATGGTGATCCTTCACGATATACCTTCAACAACTACTCACACCCACAGATGGTAAACAAACGTGTAGGTAGATTCATTCTCAATCACACTAAAAAAGTGTTCATCGACATGGATCGTTATGAAGAAATCGCTCCTAAGAATGAGTGGACAGACAGTCCACTACATCCACTCGTGTTGTTAACTTGTACTTCTAATGGTCGTGGTGGTGGAGACTACTATGGTCCAGACAAAGAAGACTGTGGTTGTTGGATGGGTGACTTAATCGAAACCCAGGATGTTCGTCCAAACGGTTATAAAGATATAACTGAAGATTGTGCGACATACGACGATAAGTAAAAAAATATTAAAAAGACTATTTACAAGATAGTCTTTTTACGTTATAATAATTATAGAAAGTGGAGGTAATAGTATGTTTACTGCAAAACAATTAGAAGATATGCTAAGAAATGAATTCTTAGGGAAGGAAGTTGGCTGGTGTGCAAGCAATATTAGCTCAAAAGCGTATACTTGGATTAGAGAACAAGTCGAAAAAGATGGTAAATACCAAACCAGAGACTTCAACGTCACCAACGAAAACAAGTCATTCAACAAATTAATCACTTATCGTGGTCATGGTATTGGTGAGATCATGGTTAAACGTGCTAAGGGCAAGCATCATCACACTTATTGGGGAAACGGTTATAATGACTGGACCTATAAAGACATTCATGTCGAATTCTATAATGATGATTTAGATGCTCGTATCAAAGAAATCGATGATTATGAGTTAGAAAAGATAAAAGCTAAGGAAAATGCACTGGATAGGGCAAAAGAAGCAGCTGAACTCTTAAAAACTACCTATAATCTCGATAATTATGGTGTTCGTCAATTAATCGAGACTATGAACAGCAATAAATATTCTATATTAGGATAATAGAATTAAAAAATTTGAAAAAAAGGCGTTTACAAAAACGTCTTTTTATGTTATAATATTATTAGAAAGAAGGTAAATTGTTATGGGTAAAACAATTATTAAAAAAGTTCCTGATGAAGATGTTTACTACGATTGGAAAGATGAAGTAGATTTATCTGAAGAGAAGAAAGATATCGTAATCATCGGCGACAGACACTACATTATGTTTGGTGATAATGATGATGCGGTAAAAATCATTAAAGGTGATTACTGGGATAATGACATTGATCCAGAAACTGGCTATGCGTTCGGTTATGACTATAACACTATCGATGAGTTAGATAAAATATGCGGTGGCAACTGGGATCAAATTGAATTCCGTGGTTATTCTCAAGGTGACTGGTGTGAATGTTACTACAATACAGAAAAAGTCTCTCAAGATTTGTTAAAAGAATTAGAAATCTTCATCATGGGCAAGGTTGATGAATTCCATGTTCAAGAAGATGAAGAAAACGAAGATGATGTCTACTATGTTTATATTCCACATGACGTAGTGTGGGAGGGTAAGAAAGCAATTTGTGAATATCTTGGACTTAAAGAAGACGAAACCATCGTTTTAGAAGACGATGGATATGAAAAAGTCTACAAATATAAAGAAATTGAATAAAAACTGTTTACAAAAACAGTTTTTTATCATATAATAATAACAGAGGTAGATTATTATGACAAAAAGTAAACATTATGAAATTATTTACGATTATTTAGATGATAAAGACCAAATATTGAGAGTAACTCAACTTCCAGCGGCCAGAAGACTGGTTAAAGCTATGAAAGCTGAAAAGAATTACTCTAATATTAGGTTAACTAAAGTTATAATTACTACTGAAGTAATGGAGGTTAAGTAAAATGCCACAAAACGAAATTGATCCAAATTCAATTGAAGACTTTGAACTAAAACAACCAACTTACCAAGTCTGGCTCTTCAGATATGATGAACTCGATAACATTACCGGAGATGAGTTTATCCAAGAGTTTAGTAAATTTGAAAGTGCAAAAGCTCGTGCTGATGAATTAGCTGAAGACGAAACTGAACTGAATTCATATTTCACAGATTCAACAGCTTACGTGGGAATTGAAGTAGAAGAAGTTGTTTTACTAGAAAATGGGTGGGAAGAAAACCAAGGTTCCCTCTACATCGTAAACAAACTCAATCCAAACTTCGACCATTCAAAAATTTTATAAAAAAAAATGTTTACAAACAAATTATTTTGTTGTATAATTAAAATGATATAAAAGCCGGAGGAAATTATTATGGCTAAAAAATCTAAATCTAAATATCTCGGAATGAGATTTGGCAAATGGACCGTCACTCGTGCCACAAAAACTGAAGACGGAAATCACACAAGATTCTATTTAACAAGATTAACTCATGATGGTGCGATTAAGACTGTTGCTCTTCGTGATAACGAATTAACTGCTCTCTCAAGAGGCAGAAAGACAATGCAAAGTTTACTTAAGGGAAAACAATTCCAAAGAGATCAATTCCCAAGTAGAGAATACAGAAACACTGTCTGGTATACCTTCGATACAAACGGAAGTCTAAGATAAGCCAAATCTAACCAATTTGGTTTTTTAACTCAATAAAAATTTAATTAACAAGGAGGAAATGCAATATGAGCGTTGCTGCATTTAACTTATACAAAAATCAAGCAGATATTCTTTATGATGAGACTGGAATCAAATACGATGCTAAGCCATATAAAGAAACTATCAGACTTTTACTTGATGGTTTGTGTGATGCCATGGATAATGGTGATGAACACATGAAAAATTTATATGCCGGTGCACTAATGGTTCGTTTCTGGAATGTCCCCAAGAATTTAATGAGCAAATGTCCGAATCTCGGTTTAGAAGAAGATGACTTTGTTGATTGGTTATATGAAGCAATCGTTTTAGCATGTGAATACAGAAAGTGGCAAACTGACCCAACAGTTAATGCCCAACAATGTATTAACCAATGTGTTGAAACTATTAGAGTTCGAAAATACTACGAATTCAATTTGGATAAGCACAGTGCAAACTATAATACTGTTTCGATCTCAAATCCTGTTGGTGATGACGACGAACAAACTTCCTATGAAGATAGATTGTATGATGAAGAAGAAGCTGACCAAGCAAAATTCATCGATGGTAGTGCCAGTGCAAGGTATTTAATCCAAAATTTCATCAATCGAAAGAAATTAGTTGAAGCAATCATCTTGGATGTTATTGCATTTGGCGATACTATTAAGACTTTGAAAAAGACAGTTAAAAGTATTGACGAAAATGGCGAAACTTTCAGGTATACAAAGTATTCTCATGAGTTTTGGGCCTACAAGTTAATACAATTACTCTCAAATTTGCCAGATGACTACAGCGACTACTTCAATGATAGTTACGATGTTGTGCCGAATGAGTTTAATGCTGCTTTAGGGGTCATTAGACGAGCAAATAACCAAAAGTTATACAGAGAAGTTCGTGCAACATTATCGGCTGCTAAAACACTCGTTCAGAAAGACTTATAAAAATAAAAAACGAAATCGCCCCAATTTGGGGTGTTTTCATATCGTATAATAAATTATGTGGTTAGATATTATTAGTTCCTATGAATATATCCAAGTCAGTATCAAAGCTATTAACTTAGTAGGTAGAGATGCTGCCATTTACTGTGCCGAGTTGATGAATGTGTACAGTCACGTTGTGCGAAAGAAAATGGATGAACTGTTAGATAGTGAAGGATTTTTTACATTAGACCGCAGCTACATTACCAAACGCACAGCACTTACCGTGGAAGAGCAGCTGCAGATCGATGCGGGATTAGCTAAACTAGAAGTTTTAGTGGAAGATGCAGCCGATCCCAACAGAATTCGAATCGATGCCAACAGATTCTGTGCAATGTTAGTTGATGATGATATTAGTGTTATTAGGGAATATCAAAAGAAAGCGAAACTTAAACAGTCAGATAAATCTAATGCCAAGAAGAATTCGGTTGCGATCAATCTTAAGGCAGTTCTCACTGAAACTGAACCAGAAGTATTGGAAGCTTTCAAAATTTGGATCGATGCGATGTTGGAGGCCAAGAAACCATTAACAAGAGCGGCGGTAGAAATTTACCAACGAAATTTGGATAATTACACTGACAACAAAGATGTTAAAGTTAAAATTCTTGAGATTGCTACTTCATTAGCTTATCATGAATTTGCTTGGGCCAGGGACCAATACGAAAAAAATTACAGAGGAAATAGCACATTTATCGGTGCCAAACAGCGCAAAAATACTGGAATTGACCCAAATTCAGGCTTCTAATGTTAAAAATGTGCGCATTTTTACACAAAAATAAAAAAAATTATTTACATTACATTTAATAATATCGTATTATATAATATGAAGGAGGAAATGTTAAATGAACATTAAATCAATGACAAGAAACAAAGATTATGCTTCATGGACTATTGTGTTCGAGCACGATGGTAAGGAATATACTGTGGTTGTCAAAATTAACAACGAAATGTTAGAAAACGTTTCCGCCACAGACATTCCAGAATTTGCTTTAGATTTAATTAGAGACGAATTAGCTGACAGCAATGAAATCAGCAAAGGTTTCTTAGATGAATCTTATTGCGAAATTACACCTACAGCTTGGTAAACAATATTCACAGCATAAATTAAAAGAGAGACTTCCACAAGAGGTCCCTTTTTTATTTTTCCAAATCATGTGAGTTTCAAAATGGGGGACTGCCAAATTCCGGTGGTTTCACTACTTCTAGTGGAATGCTGGCCAGATCAAAATGCGGCTGCGATCCAAGGACTGTCATGTGCAACTTTCCCTGCGCAGGGGTACGATGCGGCAGCGTTTTTCACTAAAACAGTATAAAGTTTCCGAATTTGATCTGTGATCGATCTGTAAAATGATCTGTAAAACCTGTGACCTCCACCAGGAAATTCAGTATGGTTTTACTAAATAGTGGATGTACGGAGTATTGGAGTACGTACACACGTACGTGTGGTTGGAAAAATTGTACGACTACAATCATGGATTGTACATCGGATTACGATTTCACTAAAACTAGTGGGATTTCCGAATTCGATTTCCCCCGTCCCCCGGTAAAACTTCCCGATGACGACGAAATGTGGTTTGGGGATCGTACAATCAGATACATAATCCAAGGATTTCACTATTTAGTGGAATTTGATTCACCCTTTGTGGGATCAGACCGTTCCCATATGTGTGTGCGAACTTCTTTAATAATATATAATAAAAGTTATTTACAAACTTACGATGTTATGGTATAATTATATTAGAAAGAATGAATGAAGGAGAATAATTATGAAAGTTCAAAGTTCAACAATTTCGGAAATTGATAGGGAAGTAGTCAATGACGAACTCTTCCTCAAAGTTACATTTGTCAATGGTAGAGAATATCTTTATCAAAATGTTCCATCAGATGTTTATGAAAGTTTCTTAACTTCTCAAAGTAAAGGAAAGTTCCTAAATGAACATATCGTCGGAAGATATAACTACACAAGAATTAAATAAGAGGTAATAATTATGTGGTTCAAAGTTAAATGCTACGACATTGATTACAGTGTTGAAGAAGAAGATATCATTGATTGCTTCGACCCATTTGAAGAATTAAGTGATGAAGAAATCGAAAACAAAATCAAAGAAGTTAAAGCAAGTTTGCCAAAAGAAGTTATCTTGAATATCGACTGTGAAGAAGATGAACTTGATGATGACTTGATTGTCGATGAATTGACAGACGAGACTGGTTGGTTAATCAACTCATACTCATACGATATCATCTAAAAATAATTAAAAAAAATAATAAAGACTATTTACAAGATAGTCTTTTTATGTTATAATATATACAGAAAGAAGATAAAGAGAATATGAAAAGTTACAGAATTACAATTGATGTTGACCTTGACAGCAGACAAGACTTACTCATCTTAATCAGCCAAATCCAAGATTTAGTCGAAGCCAAAGTATCAGACGACGGCGGCTACGGAATATACGATGAAGAAATAGAAGATGAGGAATAAAAAACTCATCTTTTTTTATTTACTTTTAATTAAAAATATATTATAATAAAAATGTAAGAAGGATGAAAAGAATATGAAAGCAAGAAGATTTGATGAAATTTTAAGAGCTCGCGGTTTCAAATGTCGCGAGAGACCAACGGCAACTTATGCCGGCAAATGTGTTTATGTCAAAGAGCATTTATACAATAAGATTGTTTGTGAAGTTGATATGGATACTCATGGCAAAGGTCAAAATATGATGTTTAATATCTATGGCACACTTAGGACACCAACAGATATGGAAGAATTTAAGAAAGCCAATCTTGACAGAGAATTCTTATACAGAGAAGCACTCAAAATTCACGAAGCATTTGAAACATTAAAACAAATGAAGGGAAAGAAACATTTATATTGTTTCTAACAATAAATCTATGATAAACATTCAAGCATTAAAATTGCAAGAGTTTATTGACAATGTAAAATTGGTTAATGAACTTCAGGCACAAATAACAATTAAGGAATTAGAAATAAAACGATTTGATACTGCTATTGCACAAGTCGAGAGTGATACAATCCATGCTGATATTGATGAATTATGTAAGAGTCGAAATCAACTCAATTTGGAACGTATTGACTTGGAATTAGAAAAGAATGAGATTGAAAAACAAATTCTCTTATTCGAAAAAAGCACAGCATTAAAATCCTAAAATATATATCTCCTTGTTCCTTTCTGCGGGAAGAGTCGGCGGCGAAGCTGGCTCTTTTTCATTTACCAATTGTGCATCGGAAATTCTTCGCAGCTGCATTCGGATTACAAATCCACTAGTGATAGTGTATCTTCTGATCCAGATGCATGGGGGTAACCCAATCGGAGTTTTGTGCGAAACCAGTACAGTTTCGGTGCATCGTACCGCAGCTGCCGGTTCTGAGCCCACTAAAATCCAAAATTTAGTGATTCTTCTAGATGCAGCTGCTGTTCCCAACGTACTTCAACATCGAATTTACCGTACAGTCACATCGGGATTTGCGTACAGTAACTTCCACTAATTTCACTAGTATTCATCGAATTCGCAGCTGCATCGTACCGATGCAATTTGCGTTGGCACATTTGTTGGCACATATGTTCGGGGGATTGTGACTGGCCAGCATTATACTAAATAGTGAAGTTAGTGTAGGGATGGCGGCCCGCATCGGAATCGATCTGATTTGGAGGACTGATACTGTATAATAAAATATGAAACTTGAAAATGGAATTCTGTACGTCACACAACAGGAATATGAGTGGGTAAGAAAGTGTAGTATCCTGATGGCCAGTCCCTACATGGCTGGATACTATCTTTATCATCGACTAAAGAATAATAACTTACTGACATTGGAATGGGACCAGTTTGTATATCGAGATGTTATATTGGCATTTAGAAAAAAGAATGTAGAGATTGTAGATTAATTATTTACAATCTTTTTATTTTATGATATAATATTATTAGAAAAGAGGTAAGATAATATGAGTTTAGAATTTATTATTGATGAAGTTGAGTATTACATTGGTAGAAGAATTTCAAAAGAAGAAGCACAAGAAATTAAATGGTTCTGTGAAAATAATCATGCCAGTTTAGAAGAAGTTGTTTCTGCTTATTACGGTTGTTAAGGAGAAACAAGATGAGCAAAGTTGTTATTATCTACACAGAAGGTAGAAGAGAAATTTATGCTGACAAAGACATTGAAATTGAAATCATCGACCTAGATGGTTCACCAACTATCGCTGCGGCGAGAGCCAAATGGCCACGATGTACTGAAGTTGAAAAAACAATGAAAAGAATTTAGAAAGAAGTTTGAAAGATAACTTCTTTTTTTTACACAGATTTCGATCGACAAAATTCAGGGACTGTCATGATGAAGAAGAACCACTAAATTTAGTGGAATAGCTACAGCTGTACAATCCCCCGATGCACATGATGACGATGATGAATTGGTATGATGAATGTTGATGAACAACAGATGAATCTCTTCTGTATAAAATTTAGTGGGATTTTGTAGATTCAAAATCCTGTACAGAACCGACAGTTGTACAATTTTAACTGTTTACATTTCTACAGAAACATGTTGAAATGATGTTGGGATGTACAATCATCAGATGAATAATCCAAAAGCTTCACTAACACTAGTGAAAAACGTACAGAAGTCACGACTCATGTACACGATCTGTGGTTTGACGAAAGTTCATCTACGAAAACGGTTCGATTGTACAGGGGGAATTTTTTTCGCTTTCACACTAAAACTAGTGAAAATACTCTGATGATTTTTTCCCGCCCCCGGTAAAATGTCTAATGTTGGTTTGGTTAAAAAGTTATTTACAATTATGTAAAATTGGTTTATAATAATAATGTAAGAAAGAGAGATAAAGATTATGAGTGAAAGTATGATTAAAACAGAATTAGAAAATCGTGGAATTAAACCTGACCAAGAAACAATTGAAACAATAACTTGGTTCAAACAAAACAACCCTGAAATCTCATTAGACGAAATCATCGAAAGTTGGTATTGAGAATGAAACAACTTTATGCGATTTGGGATACAGTTCGAAAACATGTTGTCTTGACAAACTTAACTTATTATCAAGCAAAGAAACTTTGTAAGGGTAAAGAGTCTTGCACAAAGATAACTAAAATGTTATAAGGAGAAAATAATTATGTATCGACATGAAAAAACATTCTTATGGGACTTTATTATTTTAGGATGTAATATCTTGTTAATCTTATTTAATATAATACCTGAAGTTAATTTGGTTTGGTTAATCATTTGGTCGGTGTTGTGTGGTTTACGAATTGTAATAATGATATTACACCAAATTAAATGGCACAAAATATACCAACTTGAAATGGAACAACTTAAACAAATGATGGAAAACAAAAGAGAAGAGGATGAATAAATCTTCTTTTTTTTATTTACAAACTTTATGGAATATGCTGTAATGAAAATGTGGGGGTGACAATTCAATGTAAAATACACTAAATAGTGAAATCCGAATCTGATCTGGAATTTGTACTGTACAATGTTGTTGAAGAAAACGATTCGTGGAAATGTACGATACATGTCGTGGAGTTAAATTCTTCTTTATCTCACTAACTTCTAGTAAGAAAACTTCGGATTACAATCGTACCCCCATCCCAAAACTCTCATCAACAAGGTTCATAAAAACGAACATTATAAAATAAAATGAAAGATAACGTTCAATAAAACGAACATTATTTTTTTATATGTAGATGAATATGATGAATGTTGTTGGGGGTACAGATGATTGTTCATCTTCACTAAAATAGTATTACGTATCCGAATTCCGATCCCCGAACACATGTGATGAAGATGAACTTCCGGTTGAATTGACGTACATGATCACAGGATTTTGAATTTTGATTTCACTAAATAGTAGTAAGTTCCGGTGTTGTTACCCCCCCATCCCAACGTGACATGACTCCTGTAGATGAACTGTCGGGAAAGTTACGGGATTATCAGATTGTACAAATTCACTAATGATAGTAGTAAAGCTGTTGGAGCGTACGCCAATGATGCAGATGAAGAATATCTTCCACAAACAGATGAGAAAGTGTTTACTTGAATATTTAATTATGGTATAATAATAATGAAGAAAGAAAGAAGGAAATAAAATATGAAAGAGTATTGGTTAATTAAAACTTCTGATAATGAAATGAGTTCAAGTTATAAGTTCATCGCCGACTCATTAGAAGAAGCAGAAAAAAATAGAATGAACTATTGTGGTTGGTATTCTGAGAAAGGTGATGTAACATTAGTTAAAGTTAATCAAAAGTTTCAGACATTAGAAGAGATTGAATATTGGCATGGTAAAGTTTTCAATCATATTATTTATGAAGACAAAAGTTTAAGATATATTATTAAACATGGAAAGAAGGTAAACTAATATGAACTATAAGATTTATCAAGTCGACCCTCATGATTGTGATTATGCTTTTGAGTGGTGGAGTTGGGCGAGAGATAGATTTAACTTCAAAGATTATAAGTTAGTATATGAAGGTGAAGTCTCAGACTCCGCGTACGCAAAAGGTAATGATTATGTTTTAGAGAGATTATTCACAAAGTTTAACATCGACCATCCTAAAGACTTTAGAGGACATTCATTATCAGTATCAGATATTGTTGAACTCGATGGTAAGTATTACTATTGTGATAACGTTGGCTGGACCGATATAACAAAGTTTATTAAGTAAGTGCAAAAAGCATTTACTTTTTTTTAACTCCGCGGTATAATATAAATGAAGATAAGAAAGGAAAACTAATATGTTAGAATATTATTGGAATGATAAAGGCACTTTAGAAATCGAAACAAATGAAGATAATCAAGTTTATAATGCTGAAGATGGCGAGAGCTGGGACTTAGGCATTGATGGAATTTATGTTTATGTAGATGAACGTAATGACGAAAGAGTTAAACAAATTTTGTGTGATGAATGTGTTGGTAAAAAAGAAGCACAAAGAGTTATGCAAGCAAAAGTTATTGTGAGGTAAATAAAAGTGAAAGCAAAAGAATTTACTTGTTGTATTTGTAAACAAAGATGTAAAGGTTATGGCAACAATCCTTATGGAGCCATGATGAGAGATGACGAAGGTAATGTAATAGAACTAACCTTTGAACCAGAAGATGTCTGTTGTAATGAATGTAATTCTAGATATGTCATTCCTGGTCGTCTTTATAAAATGAGTAGAGGAAGATAATCTCTTAAAACCTAATAAAGAAAGATAAAGAGTAGGCAAAATACCTATTCTTTTTTTATACAAAACATGTTATAACATCTGTGGGAAGAATTCGTACGGCAGCTTTTATATGCTTATTTAGTGAATAGTGGATATAGGGGCCCCTAAAAGTGATCGCCTCCTGGGCCCCTGAAAAAGGCCTACCCCCCTTTAGGCGTTTCAGATAGAGAGAGCAAAAAAAATTTCCGTACGCGCGCACGTATGCGTATATATATAATAAAAACATAAAAAACGTAAAGAATAAAATAACTATAAATAATATAAGATAAAACATAAAAAATATACAATTCACACCGTATAATATAATAAGAGGAATAAATTATGGCAAAGAAAAGATTTCATAACCTGTGGACCCTGCCAAAGTATACTAGTTTATATGAACTTAGCACTTGGCCAGAGGAAGACCTTAAAAAGTTATATGAACAATGTATTAATGGAAGAAGCTGTTATATTATGGATGCAGATCCTTATTGTGCTGGCTATTCAACTGGTGCATTTTTTGAAGAAGTTTATAATGAAGAAGGGAAATTAAGATAATATATGTTAGTAGACACAATTAAACAAGATATGATTACTGCTTGGAAGAAACAAAAAGATTCTTCTTTATATGCGTTAAAGAAAGATACTTTAAGTTTTTTATTAAGCAAAATTAAAAACCGTGCCATTGAGCTTAAGGTAGAAGCTTTGCCTGACAGCGAAGTTTTATCTATTATTCAAAAGATGATTAAAGAGCTTAATGATGAAAAAGCTAACTTTGAAAAGTTTGGTTTAGAAAGAGTAAATGATGTAGTTAGAGTTTCAACACAATTATCATTTATTGAAAACTATTTACCTGAACAGCTCACAGAAGACGAAATCAGATATATTATTCATGATCAATCATTATCTGGCATTCCAGAGATTATGAAGTATTTTAAGACTTATTATGCTGGCCAAGTAGATATGGCTTTAGTTAATAAAATCGCAAGAGGATAATCTATGGGAAAAGCATATTTATATAAAGGTAAAAAATATAGTAATGATTATTGGAGGGATACTGAAAATAATATTTTTGATGGTGATTTATATAATTTACTGGATGAATTGGCTGAAGATAGCGAAGAGACCAAATTAGAAAAACATACTTATACTTTCTTCACATTAGACGGCGAACAAGTAGCTGATGAGAATGATTTAAATGAAGAAAAGCTCTTAGAAGAAATGTTTGAATGTGGCTACATGGATAATGTTAAAATTACAGAATTACCTACTGAAGACGATATGCCAAATATTGTGGAGGATAAGACTAATGAATAAACAAGAAGCTTATGAATTTTTAAATACCCTTCCGGATAATGCTGAGGTTGATATTACATTAAAAACAAGTAATTATTATGTTCCTGCTGGATATATTATTAAAAACTATGATGTATCTCGTCAACTTTTAAGTTATTGGGTCAAAGAAGGCTATGTTAAAACTGTTCCTTATGGGAAACAAAAAAGATATTATTTATCTGATATTGAAGACTTACAAAGAAAATAAATATGAAGTTAGAAATATTTAAAATTTTTATTGGCTACGAGCCTGAAGGCAGTATTAAAGAAGAAGACTGGGTAGGCTCTGTTGAAGGCTTTGTTATTGATAATAGAGTATATGCCGATAAAGATATTGAAGATAGATGGAAATATAAAACTTGTTCATTAGAAGCCTATAAAGTATTTGAAATTGAACATGAACCTAAAAATATTAAATTATTTTCTTGGCTTATTCATCATCACTTTAATACTCTTATATCTAAAATTGCTAATAAGGCTGATATTGAAAATAAAATAAAAACATTCTTGGAGGTAGAATAATATGTATGAAAAGGTAAATCCCAAACACCCTGATAAAGTAGCTGACCGTATTGCTGGAGCTCTTGTTGATTTGGCATACACTTTACAAGATAATCCAAAAGTTGCTATTGAAGTTCTTATTGGGCATGGTATTTGTCATATTATTAATGAAACCTCTATTGCTTTACCAAGAAAAAAAGTTTTTGATATTGTCGAAAGAATTGCTGGCAAAGTTCAAGTTGATTATATTGAAGTTCCACAAGATGAGCACTTAGCGGATAATCAAAAGGAAGAGATTAGATGTGGCGACAATGGTATTTTTAGAGGAGTTCCTGTTACAAATGAACAAAAATTTCTCACTAATGTTGCTAAAACTGTTTATAAAAAATTTCCAAGTGATGGAAAGTATTTAATTAATCAAATGACAGATAAATTAGTTATTTGTCAAAGTAATGCTAAAAAGCTTCCATTAAAAACATTATTGCGAGACGGATTTAATAAAACTGCAATTATCAACCCACTTGGCGAATGGGATGGTGGTACTAATGTAGACTGTGGAGCTACAAATAGAAAGCTAGGCTCAGATATGGCTGATAGCTGCACTGGTGGTGGCCTTCATGGTAAAGACTTATCTAAAGGTGATGTTAGTATTAATATTTATGCTTTCTTAAAAGCCCAGGAAACAAAAAGAATTGTTGAAATAACTTGTGCTATTGGAGACAATTTTGTTGATGGCAGACCATACAGTGAAATTGTTGAGATTGCACGAGACTATATTAATAGAATTGGCGGGTTTGAAAAGCTTGCTGAATGGGGCTTATTAAGATAATAGGTTAAGATTAAAAAGAAGCTAAAAAACTGCAGGTTAAGCTTCTTTTTTATTTATTATTTGCTAAATTATATACCTGAAAGGAAACTAATATATGGATGAAAATTTAGTGACATTAATTGCAGCAATTATTGCAGGCTCAGTTTCATTTATTAATGTAATAATAACTGGAGTATTTGGGGTATTGACAAGTATTAAAGTTAGTAAAATTGAAAATATTGAAAGTCATAAAAAATTTGATAGAAATATTACAAATTTTGAGCTTCAATTTAAAGATGAAAGATGACTTGCTGGTATAATAGAGAGAGATGAGTTTGGCTATTATAATGAAAAAAGTCAAAAAAGAATTTACAACTGGTGAGTCGAATATAAAAAGGTTCATACACCAATTTTATTAAAAGCAGAGGTTGATTACGATATTTTAACCAATCCACCTGTTGGTAGAATTAGATGGAAGAGCAAGTCTGAACTACTAAAGCAAATTAAAGCTGAGGGCAGCAGTTGCAATATGATTATGCCGGGCGATGAGGATTTGCCAGACCCAGCAGACTTATTCTAAGAGAAGATTGAAATATATCTTCTTTTTTATTGTATAATAAAATATGATTTACGAAGAAGAATTTGATCAAGATTTTAAGGACAGGCTATTAGATATTATTCATAAGGTTATTGATGAGCATGGAACCCTTGGAGATAATGATGCAATAATTTATTTTCATTGGGCAGCACATAAAGATGACCCAGCCTATAGTTTTGTTCCAGAAAGGTATAGGAATTTATAATGCCAGGTGGTATTAAAGATGATCTTGTTGTGGCAATACAAAGACAATCAGATATTATTAAGCAACAAGTATTATTAGAAATTATTACGATAGCATGTAATTGTGATGATTTTAAGCAATTTAAAAATGTCTTATATGCAAGAGCTCTTGGATTTATGAAGCAATTTGAAGATGAGGGCTTAATAAAACCAGGAACAACTGAAAAAGCAGCTAAAGGCGAAACAATTACAGATGAAGATGTTAAAAAAGGTGCTTAATGCATCTTTTTTGTTTATTTCTGTCAGTAAATCCAATAAAATAGTATTATCTAGCTGAAACAAGTATTTGCTAAATTATACATATGAAACTTATTGAGAATGAATTTGATAGCTATCTTGAAAAGTTAGATGATGCTTACTTAGCTGAGTCTTATATTGGCCTTATGACAAAACAAAAAGATAAATCTATTTTTGAGGTCTGGGTTGATTTATCTAGCAAATTACAAAGCGTAGCAGATTTTGATGGAATTTCTTTTGCAGAGTATTTTAAATATTTAAAGACTATTTTTGATAGCAGACAAAGTAGATATTATGAGTCAGACTCTGAGCAAGTTGATGCTCACCATATTATTCCAAGAAATCTTAAATTATTAGCTGATGATGATTTAAATAATTTAATTGCTTTAACACGAAACCAGCATATTGAAGCACATGCAAAATTTTTAGGTTGCTTGATAAAAAGTGGTTTAGCTTCACTTAAAGATATTGTAAATGCGTCTGGTGCAGTTTATTTATTAGATAAGTATAAGTTAAAAGATGATTTAACAGCTGAAGAATTTGCCCAGTTAAAAAAAGATATTGCAGAGGGAAAACGTTTAAGATTTTTAGAAAAGCCTTATGAACCAAAAAATCGTGGTGGTGTATTTGGAAAAGATAAAGCTAATTTAACTGATACTTTTACTTGGATTTGGGCTGATGATACCCCAGGAAAGACAACTCTTGGCTGGGCGGGCATTAGAAATCAAGTAGAGAAAAAATATGGAGTGCATCTTACACAAGCACAAACTGAAAAGTGGAGTCAGCGTTATTATGCAGACTTAAAAAATAGTGAAATTAAAAAGCGTTCATGGTGCAATTATTTTAAAACTTTTCCACAAAATCAGACAGATCAATATAAAAATCATAGTGAAGAGAGACAAGATGAGCAGCCTTATATTGCATTTAAATGCACTGCTAAAAATGGGCAGCTCAAGATAGACTTTAATACTTATGAATATGAGAGATCTGGTAGAAAGTTAGCAGATAAAATTGCAATATTTGATACAATAGATGATTTATCTAAAAAAGCGATAGAAAATCATGATAATCTTGCCGTTGGAAATTTGCCCACACAGTACTATTATAATCGTGACACAAAAATAGGCTGAATTGTTATGGCTGCTTCTGACTTAGATTTATTAAAAGACGTTTGTGATGAAAATAATTTAGAATTAAATTGCTATAATGAACTAAAAAGCAAAATTTAGTAATCATTATATAATACTAAAGGCCCAAAACCGGGTCTTTTTATTGTATAATAATATTGAGGTATATTATTATGAGCAGACAAGATGCAATTACAGTATTTAGCACAGCAGTTATTTTATTGATTTTAGGAATTTTCTTCTGTATTTGGCAATTCTGTACCGCAGGTTGGTCAGAAGCAGTCGGAATGATTACTTTAATTGATGTGGCTTTATTAGGAGCTTCAACTTTTTATTGGATTAAAGCTTTGGTGAGGAAAGAATAATGACAAGAATTTTATGCTATGATATTAGATATCCAGAAGGTAAGACTGGACCAACAGAAGTTGAAGTTTTAGTTAATTTACCATCAAACTGGCATTTTGAATTTGTTCCAGCTAGAGATGCTGTTAGAACAGTTTTAGAAAGCAAGGTTGGTAAAGTTTTTAGATTTGACTGGAGACCATTATAATGACTTTACATAAGAAAGCTGAATTATTTGATTTAATTAGCAGAGACCCTGGCGAAATGGGATTTGTTATTGACAGTGATACTTATGATGAGTATTTGTCTACATATACAGATGCCGGGTTTTCTAAAGAAACTGCTGTATATACAGAAGAAGAATTTAAAGCATTAAAACAAGGTTTTAGAAAATAGTGGAATTTGATTTAAAGCGTATTGAAGAGTTGGAAGATGAAAAACGCCAAACTAAGGTAGATTATGAAGCTCACTTAAAAGCTATTGAAGATGAGCTTACAGACTTAGGTGTTTATGACCAACCAGATATTCTAAAAGTTGGCGATTTTGTCTATGATAAAGACAGAAATAAATATCTTATAACCCGCATTACGGCCGAGTCTTATACAATAGAATGTCTTAAAGAATTGCGAGATGCAGATGGTAATATTACAAGTAGTTATAAGCTTGTAGAGTCAATAGATCGTGATAATTTGACAACAATTAGTATACTTGCTACATCAGAAATACACCATTATTATCACCCAGATAGAATTGATTATGAGCTTTGGAAAGAAGACTATACACTTCGTCATAAGCCAAAAACGACAGTAAAAAAGATTGAAAATTAACTACATTTTTTAGACTTAAAATTTACTGCTAAATTAATTGAAATATCGCCACTGTTAAAGAAAAAACGGTGGCTTTTTTATTTCCAAATTGGCTAAATTTAGTACTCAGAAAAATACTGTATTATAATATAATAATTGAAAGGAACGTATCAAGATATGAATGAAATAATTTTATACTCCACTCATTGCCCGAAGTGTAAAACTGTTGAGTTATTATTGGCTAAGAAAAATCTTGAATTTTTTATGGTCGATGATACTGAAAAAGTTGTTAAAGTTGGCCAGGAACACGGAATTCTTGGTGCTCCAATTCTTCAGGTTGGCGATGAGTTTTTTGATTTCTCTAAAGCAGTTCAATATTTAAATAGAAGGTAGAAAATATGGATATTTCCTTGAAGCTTAACAAGGACTTTGAAAATACACTCAGAGTTCTTAAAGAAGAATACGGGGAAGATTTTGAAATACTCAATGGTATTCATGATTCCCAATTAAATTTTAGTGATTTTATCGACCAATTTGTTGATAAAAATGTTAATGATGTAACTATTGACAATAATGCAAATGCTAGCCACAAAGACATTGCTTCAATGCGTGCTGAAAAAGGTAAATCTACAGACAAATTGATTGCAATGAGTAAGATTTTCTATGAAATTAAGAAAAAATATGGTTTAGCAACAGCAAAAGAATGGCTTAAAATTGAGTATACAGGCGGTTTCTATATGCACGATTTCCCAAGTGCAAGTTATACACCATACTGTTTTGCTTATGATTTAAGCAGATTAGCAAAAGAAGGCTTATTCTTCTTAAATAATTATAATAATGAAGGTCCAAAACATTTAACAACATTCTTAGACGATGTTATTGAGTATATTAGCTTTATGTCTAATAGGTCATCAGGGGCTGTTGGTATTCCAAATATCTTAGTTTGGACACTTTATTTCTATAAAAAAGATATTGAAACAGGCTATTATATTAAAGATAAAGATTACTATATTAGACAATGTTTCCAAAAATTTATTTATAGATTAAATCAACCGTTCATGAGAATTGATCAATCTGCTTTTGTTAATGTTAGTATTTTTGATAAAGAATACTATTTAGCATTATTTGGCGATTTAGTTTTCCCAGATGGCAGCTTAGCAGTTGAATACTTAGACGACTTCATTGAACATGAAAAAATCTTTATGGAAGTTGTCAGCGAAGTAAGAAGAAATAATATGTTTACCTTCCCAGTTCTTACTTATTCACTTCTTTATCAAGATGGAAAGTTTGTTGATGAAGAATTTGCTAGATGGTGCTCAGACCACAATTGCTTATGGAATGACTCAAATTTCTTTGTTGGAAAAGATGTTACAACGTTATCTAATTGCTGCAGACTTCTCAGTTCAACCAAGAATGAAAAGCTTAAAGGTTTCTTCAATTCTATTGGTGGCACTGAATTAAGAATTGGTTCAGTTAAAGTTAATACAATCAACTTAGTTCATATGTTCTATGAATTAGATGGAACATTAACAGAAGCCAGATACTTAGCATTATTAAAGAAACGTGCATTACTCTGTTGTAAAGCATTAGATACTGTCAGACACATTATTAGAAGAAATATTGAAAAAGGTTTACTTCCAAACTATTGTGATGGTGGTATGAGCTTAGACAATCAATATTGCACTGTTGGTATTTTAGGTCTCTATGAAGTTGTTGACAAGTTCGGTTATATTGAAACAGACGAGTTTGGTAATAAGTCTTATTCACAAGCAGGAATTGAATTAGCAGATAAAATCTTTAAGATTATTAATGAAGTTAAAGATGAATTTGCTGCTGATAAAGACTATGCATTCAATATTGAATCTGTCCCAGCTGAAAGAGCAGCAGTCAACTTATGTGCAAAAGACTCTGTGTTATATAATATTCATGATTATGAAATCTACAGTAATCAATGGATTCCATTAACACAAAAGTGCACAATTAATGAAAAGATTAGACTTAGTGCTATCTTAGATGAAAAGTGTTCAGGCGGTGCTATTGCTCACATTAACTTAGAAAGCAATTTCCCAAATAATGATATGGCTTGGGATATGTTAAATTATATTGCAAGCCAAGGCGTATTCTATTTTGCTTTCAATACTAGAATTAATGTTTGTAAACATGGTCATGCATTTGTTGGCACTGATATTTGTCCAATTTGTGGTGAGCCAGTTGTTGACACATGGCAACGTATTGTTGGCTTCTTAACTCCAAGCCATGCTTATAGCAAACCAAGATTTAAAGAATTCAATGCAAGACAATGGTATCAAGCTGGCTTAATGCACGGGGCTACTTCAGTAATTAAAGATTAAGATGATAGTTAAAAATATTATTACAACTGATTTTGTAAATTACAAAAAGCCAAGCATGTATATCGCATTTCCATACTGCGATTTCAAGTGTGAAAGAGAATGTGGAATTGAATGTTGCCAGAATTCAGAGTTAGCTAAATCGTGCAATATTGAGATTTCAGTCGAACGAATTATTGAATTATATAAACAAAGTTCAGCATTTACTAAAGCACTTGTTTGTTGTGGCATGGAGCCAATGAAATCATTTGATGATTTAGTTGAATTAATTACAGCTTTTAGAAAAGAATTTGATGATGATATTATAATTTATACAGGTTATAATAAAAATGAAATTCTAAAAGAAATTAGAATTCTTAAAGAGTTTCCAAATATCATTATTAAGTTTGGTCGATTTAAGCCAAATTCAGCACATAGGTTTGATGAAGTTTTAGGAGTTGAACTTGCATCAGAAAATCAATATGCAGAGAAGATAAGTTAATAACTTATCTTTTTTTATTGTATAATAATAAGATGAGTACTAATATTGGAGATAAAGTTTATACCCCAGAAAATATCGCAAAACAGATTATTTCTGAATTCGATTTATCTGGCACTGTTTTAGACCCATTTAAGGGCAAGGGAGCTTTCTATGATAATTTCCCAGAGACAGTCAAAAAAGAATGGTGCGAAATAGATGATGGTAAAGATTTCTTTACATTTAACGAAAGAGTTGACTGGATCATTTCAAACCCACCTTATTCTATCTTTGGTGATGTTTTAGACCATAGTTTTGAGCTTTGTGATAATATTGTTTATTTAATTCCAATTAACAAATTAACAAGCTCTTTTACAAGAATTAAATATCTTAGAGACTGGGGTGGAATTCCAAAGATTATTCTTATGTCTCCAAAAGAAATTGGTTTTCCATTTGGTTTTGCGGTTGGTGCTGTTTATTTCAAAAAAGATTACAAAGGCCCAACGGAATTTAAAGTTTTAGAGTAATATATGGGTTTATTTGATTTTTTATTAGGTGCCTCATTAGCAGGTGGCAATGGGCATAAAGAGCATGTTGAAAAGCTAAGAACAAAAGCGTATTTAGTTTGTATTGCTAAAGCATTGGAGCAGTTTGGTTATGAAGACATTGAGCGAACAAGCATGGCAATTACAGCTCATTATGGCGATACTTGGTCTACAAATGGCCACATTTCTTATATTCAGGTTTCTGATATGGGAGACTATCGTGAATGCATAAATACTGAGACTTCTGAAGGCGAGTTATGTAGCCCAGAATCTGGCAGGCTCAGTAAAATAATTAAATATGCCGAAGATTTACAAAAGTTAATTGAAAAGTAATATGAGTGATAAGACAAATTTAGATTTAGCTAAGTTAAAAGCAGATGATGAATTCTATACTTCATTTGCTGATATTGTTGCAGAATTATCTCACTGGGTAGGTAAATTAAGAAATCAAAAAATTATTTGCCCATGTGATTTTAAGCCAACTAAAAAAGTAAGTTCTATAACAATTGATTTTGAGAAAGATAAATTTTATATTAACTCAGTCAAAAAGAAAGAGTCTGATACTCCTTATTATAATTTATTTCCAAGTTTTAATATCTCAGAGCCAGCTGCTGAAATCTCAGAAGCACAACTAAGAGAAATTTTAGCTAATCAAGAAGTTGTAAATTTTGTTAATTATTTGTGGGCTGTAGGTAAAGAAGCAGGTATTAAATCTATTACTGCGAGTGGCTAT
>Ga0265298_10003033_pt1 | contig 22560 bp, 21 predicted proteins | sample AusTroGonzalo_MG_3_FD_193486 | JGI IMG/M metagenome (GOLD analysis project Ga0265298, IMG submission 193486) | Bovine rumen microbial communities from tropical cattle in Woodstock, Queensland, Australia - Gonzalo_01 | ecosystem: Host-associated > Mammals > Digestive system > Stomach > Rumen ...
ACACAGGAGGGCGCGAAGCAAAAAACGTGAGGGTGACGGGAGGGAGATTATTTATGGATCCCGTCCCTTCCGCCCTTTATACACCGATGTTTCAGCTATGTGATGGGAGAGAGGGAGGGTATTTTGCGCATACGTCCTAAAAATGCAAAGGTTGCGCTATAATTTGGAAGTATCAACAAAAAATCGCAAGCCATCAAAGGCTTGCGATTATTGTTTGTAAATGCCATGTTTGCGATAGCCAAACACCATGATTACAGTGGCCAAACACCATGTTTGCAGTGGCTAATCACCATGATTACGATAGCTAAAATACCACTTTATGACATAACAGCTTATAGCAGTGACTCCAGTGTTTTCAATTCTTCCTCCGTCGTTGCCCATGAGGTTACGAAGCGGCAGATGGTGTGACGCAGGTCGGCCTTACCCCAATGGGTGAACCCGATATGCTTCGCCAGTTCTTCTACTTTCTCGTTGGGTAGGATGACGAACTGCTGGTTGGTGGGGGAATCGATATAGAAGCGGTAGCCTTTCTGACGGAACAACTCTTTCATGCATACTGCCATATTGTTGGCGTGACGGGCCAAACGGAAGTAGAGCGGTACACTATAGCTGCCGTTCGCTGTTGGCTCGTTGACGGGGCTGAAAAGGGCGTCAAACTGCAATCCGATCAGTGCTCCCTTGGCAATGACAGCTCCATGTTGCTTCTGTATGCTGAAAAAATGCTTGTGCGCCCGACGCTGTGTGAAGACCACTGCTTCGCCGCAGAGGGCACCAATCTTCGTTCCACCGATATAGAATACATCACAATGGCGAGCCAGATAGGGCAGGGTGATATCGCACTCATCTGACATAAGACCATAGCCCAAGCGCGCACCATCGATATACAGCGGGATATCGAACCGCTGACAAATGGAATAGATGTCTGCCAGTTCCTTTGCTGAATAGAGCGTTCCCAGTTCGGTGGGGAAGGTGATATACACCAAGCCTGGGTGAACGGCGTGGTCGCGGTTGCCGTCGGCCATGAAGTCGTCCAGGTATTTCTCGAGTACCTCCGCACTCATCTTTCCGTTCTTACCTGGTAGCGTGATGATCTTATGTTCCGTGAACTCAACGGCGCCTGCCTCATGAACGTTGATATGCCCAGAATCGACGCAGATCACGCCCTCATACTGATAGAGCATCGAGTCGATAGTGGTCGCATTGGTCTGTGTGCCGCCCGTCAGGAAGAATATCTGGGCATCGGGTATGCCGACAGCCTCGCGTATCTTCTGCTTGGCGCGTTCTGAGAACTCGTCGAAGCCATAGGGCGTAGGCTTGGCACTATTCCACTTGATGAGGTTCTCCAGTACCTCAGGACAGGCCCCGTTGTTATAATCGCATTCGAATGAAATCATGGTTATTTGCATTAGGCTATTATAACGCCTCCAGCATGCGCTTGAGAACTACTGAACATGAGATCTCACGATTGGCTGCCTCTGGAATGACGAGACTGTTGGGACTCTCGATGACATCGTCGGTCACGATGAGATTACGGCGCACGGGCAGACAGTGCATGAACTTACCGTTGTTCGTCCACGACATGTGCTCCGTATCAACAGTCCATGAACGGTCCTCACAGGTAATCTTACCATAGTCGGCCAGATTGGTCACACCCGGATTACTCCAGTTCTTGGCGTAGATGAAGTCAGCACCTTCGAAAGCCTTCTTCTGATCATATTCCACACGGGCATTGCCCACGAATTTCGGATCGAGCTCGTAGCCCTTGGGGTGCGTAATCACGAGGTCCACATCCTCGGCAGCGTTCATCCATTCGGCAAAGCTGTTAGGCACAGCCTGCGGCAGCGCACGGCAGTGAGGTGCCCAGGTGAGAACAACTTTGGGCTTCTGCACGGTCTTATGCTCTTCAATGGTAATCAGGTCTGCAAAGGCCTGCAAGGGATGTACAGTAGCTGTCTCCATAGCGAAGACGGGCTTGCCGGAATACTTAATGAACTGATTCAGTACTGTCTCGGCATAATCGTACTCACGATCGGTGAGACCGGCAAACGAGCGCACACCAATCAGGTCGCAGTAGCAGCCCATCACAGGGATAGCCTCGAGCAGGTGCTCACTCTTGTCGCCGTCCATGATGACGCCACGCTCCGTCTCCAGCTTCCAGGCACCAGCATTCACGTCGAGCACGATGACGTTCATGCCCAAGTTCATGGCAGCCTTCTGTGTAGAGAGGCGTGTACGCAGTGAGTTGTTGAAGAATATCATCATGAGCGTCTTGTTCTTGCCCAGATGCTGATATTTGAAACGGTCGTTCTTGATCTCGAATGCCTCGGCCATCGCCTTGTCGAGCGGACCAAGGTCGCTAACATTAATAAAGCTTTTCATATGGATTCTTTTTTTTGATTTTTCGTTATGGTGTTATAATGTTTCGTTATAACGTTGTTATGTCACTATGGTCTCGTCTGGCCTTCGCCCTCAATGAGCCATTTATAGGTACAAATCTCCTCTAGGGCCATCGGGCCGCGGGGACCGAGCTTCTGCGTAGAGATGCCAATCTCGGCACCCAGTCCGAACTGTGCGCCGTCGGTAAATGAGGTAGGAGCATTCCAATAGACGCAGGCGGCATCGACATGAGCTTGGAACTTACGAGCTGCGTCTTCGTTCTCTGTCACGATACTCTCGCTATGTCCACTGCCGTGTTGATCGATATGGTCGAGAGCTTCCTCCAGAGAATTGACGGTTACGACATTCATCTTATAGTCCATAAACTCGGTGTCGTAGCGGCTCTCATCATTGAAGAAGAACTCTACCTTTCCTTTCATCGGGGCCAACAACTGTTCCAGCTCGCCCTCCCTGTCTTTGTGGACGAGCAACGTGTCGAGGGCGTTGCATACGCTGACGCGGCGTGTCTTCGCATTGTTGATGATGGCTTTTCCTTTCTCCAGATCACCATCCTTGTCGAAATAGATATGAACGACGCCAGCGCCAGTCTCAATAACAGGGATGCGAGCCGTATCTCGTACGAAGTCAATGAGCTTGCGTCCACCACGAGGGATGCAGAGGTCAACATATCCTACGGCATTCAGCATCTCGCCTGTTGCCTCATGGGTGGCGGGCAATAGGGCTACGACATCCTTTGATACACCATATCTCTCAAGTATCTCATGAATGATGGCCACCTCTTCGCGGTTGGAGCAGTCGGCATCCTTGCCGCCCTTCAGCACACAGGCGTTTCCGCTCTTGAAGCAGAGTGAGAACACATCGAATGTCACGTTTGGGCGAGCCTCATAGATCATGCCGATCACACCGAAGGGAACAGACACACGGCAGAGGCGCAGTCCGTTGGGCAGCGTCTTCTGTTGGGTGATATGTCCGAGAGGCGAGGGGAGTGTAGCTACATTGCGCATATCCGAGGCGATGCCTTCCAGTCGGCTGTCAGTAAGCTGCAGACGGTCGTAGAGAGGATTCTCCTTTGCCATCTTTGCCAAATCTTCGGCATTGGCCTTCAGGATGCGCTCCTTATGATGGATGATGGCATCGGCCACCGCCAGCAGAATCTCGTTTCGCTGCTGGTCACTGAGCAGTGCCAGACTCTTGCTGGCGCGCTTTACTTGCTTGAAGGTGTTCTCTAGTTTCATATGTTTTGTGCGGAAGAAAATGCGTCACTATTCGTTTGTCACTTTGAAGACAGTATGAGGCGTATTGCCAGGATTCTCAAACAAGTCCACGAGGATGTTCTCGCGCTTGCCGTTGGCGATGATTACGCGTATGCCTGCGGCCTGGATCTTCGAGGCAGTGGCATATTTCGACTGCATGCCGCCCCTTCCTGCCGAACTCTTCTCTGTCTGTATGTATTGTGACAAGTCGGTACCAGGAGCCACTTCGTTGATCAGTTGTGAAGCAGGATCGGCAGGATTGCCAGTATAGATACCGTCAATGTTGGAGAGCAGTACGAGCGTGTCGGCCTCCATCATCTGTGCAATCAGTCCGCTCAGCTCATCATTATCCGTAAACATCAGCTCGGTAACGCTGACCGTGTCGTTTTCGTTGACAATGGGCAATACTCCATTTTCCAGCATCACCCGCATACAAGCCTGTTGATTGCGGTATTGTTCGCCTGGCTGGAAGTTCTCTTTCATCGTGAGCACCTGACCAACATGGATGTGGTATTCGCGAAACAAATCGTAATAGAGACCGATGAGCTTGGCCTGTCCCAGTGCTGAGAAGAGCTGTCGCTGTTCTACCGAGTCGAGTTCGTGGTCGACATTGTCAAGTTCGCGTCGTCCGCAGGCCACGGCTCCCGATGATACCAGTATTACCTCGCAGTCGTGTTGTCGCAACCATGCAATCTGATCGACCAGTGCCGACATGCGCGTCACATCGAGTCGTCCGTCGGTTCTCGTCAGTGCGTTCGAACCAATCTTCACAACCATTCGTTTCTTCATATTCTTATGCTTTATTCAGGTTTATTGGCAAATTGAGCAGGCGTCAGGCCTGTTTGTTTACGGAACACGGTCTGGAAATAACTGCGGCTAGTGAAACCACATGATTGGGCAACCGTATCGTTCGACCAGTCGGGATGCTCAATCAATAGACGCTTCGCCTCTTCTATTCGCAGGGATGTGAGCCAAGGATTAAACAGTTCGTGATCCGTGGTCTTGAGCCATACAGTGAGGTGATAGCGGGAAAGCTTCATATCGTCGGAGGCCGTCTGGATGGTGATGCCGTTCTTCTTATATCCACCAGTTTCTATCCATTTCTCCACGATTTTCGATATGCGTAAGCTTTCTTGCTCGTTCATGCCCTTTTCCTCGTTTTCTATTGTAGCGCTCTGCTCATCATTGTCCTCGGCTATGTTTATCTGCTGCTGGTCGTTGCTCACGCCGTAGCAGATAAAGCTGAAGATGCAATAATACATGCTGAGGAAGATGAATAATGAGTAGCAGGTCAACAGAATACCGGAGGCAAAGATGGTGAAGGGTGCGAACAGTGCCGACAACGACAGTAGCCATACACTGTGCTCCATCCACTTCAGCAGATCGCTTTTATCCTGGTCGTAAAAACTGTTCAATGCTCGATGAATTCGGCGAAATTCGCGAAAATTCAGCCAACAATAGTAGAACTGCATGAGTGAGTAGATGGTGGCGGCCAGATATTCTCCCCGTCTCATTTCTGGGGTGTCATCGAGCGGCGTGTGACCATTCGTCAATCCACTGGTCAGCAGCACAGCAACCATTATAATATAGGCAGCGATACCCGTCAGCCATTCCCTCTTTGATATTTTTCCATTTCGTATCAGGTAGAGCACCCCTAATGATAGTTGCCAGGCGCTGGGTACGAAGAATATCAGGTTCACAAAGACTCCCTGTGTCACTCCCATTGCGCGGAAGTGGAGCGTGTATTGCAGCAGGAACTGTATGAAAAGTAAGGCTGTGGCTCCAGCCATGAGCCAGCGTGCACGACTAAACACTGTGCCCAATGCAGTTCGCATGGGTAATAAGAATGCTAGCGTGAGCGTAAGCAGGGCCATCGTTAGCATTCCGCCATATTGTGTTTCTTCGATATGCATACTGCATGCAAAGGTACGTATTTTTCTGAAAAAAGGCATAAAAGGGTGTATAAAAATTGCAGTTCGTCGTATTTTTGCACACCTTACCTCGTGTTTTTACACACCATTTCGCATTTTTATACACCTGTTTTCGTTTTTTCTTTTTACCTTTGCAGCGTCAACCATAAACCATAGCCATTATACAGATGAATAAAATTGAATATTACACCGTTTTAGTATTTTAAAAATGATTGAGATTGAACTATATCACACCATATTAGTGCTGGCAGGTATCGCAAACTTGTCAATGGCTCTTGTGCTGCTTCATGGTAATCTCGCATACTCTGAATATACGGTCTATCGCAGGGCCCGCCGTTTGGTGGCTCTTTGTTTTGCTGTCTTTGCCGTTGGATTCCTGCTCCATGCACATTACCAATGGCGTAACTCTTGGCCAGCCGCCGCCTCGGCCCTGTCGGTCAGTTATTTCCATATTGGTGGCGTGCTCTTCGGGTGGAGCCACACCTCGTTGCTCAATCCTAATTATCTCACGAAAACGGTTGTCGTGCGCGACCTGTCAATATTGTTAATCGGTGTAGTATGTTATTGGCTAGGAGCTTTTGGATTGTCAGGTATCAATTCTTATAGTTTCGGTATTTTCTTTGCCCATGCCTTGTTCATAACCTATATGTTCTATCACACCTATTATCGGGTGAAGAGACGTCTTCAAGAACTCTCGTTGGGCACCATCAGCCATTTTGTGCGCTGGATGTTGATGTCCTGCCATCTGATTATCGGCTTCGGCATTGGAAGTATCGTTATCACAGCCTGTCTGCCAACACTCGTATGGCCTTACACCGTCCTGCTATCAGTGGGCATTCTGGTGTTTACCTATATTTTCTTCTCTTTGAATGACTACGGTAACGTGATTGACTCAGCTACCAACGCTACCGAAGACGTTGAAGCGAGGGCATAAAAAATGGCCGTTCTCAGAACGACCATTTTAAAGCTAATGTTGGATTGACAAAGAATGATTTGTCGTTTTCCGTATTGTACACGAAGTTATTACTAATCTCAATCTCTGTACCAATACTTAGATTGAAATCCTCCAGTCCTTTAAGTGTATTCAGGTTGTACCAAAGCTGAGGCTCGGTGAGCACCACCAGTTGTCCGTGCCCATTTGCTTTCTCGCCTCGCCAAAAGTCGACAAAGCCTGCGAAACGGAGCGCCTTGTCAAAGAAGTCCATGCCCCATACACCAGTAAGCTGTGCACTGTGATAGGCACTGGTATTGTCGTAGCTCTTGAAGAAGCGCTTGTACATCAGTTGTACGCTCCATGTCTTGGAGAAATCGGCTGTATGACCGTTCCATGCAGCACCGATCAGTCCTGCCTGCTGGTAGCTCATGCTCTTGCTTGTGCCGCCGTTGTACTCGACGTGCAGGGCGATAGGGAGCGATTTGCTCAAGTTGATCTCACGGGCAATCTCAGCATAGAAAGCCTCTGAATACTTGCGGCTGAAATCAAGGTCAACAAAATAAAACCACGAGCCAAACTTGTCGATGTTGAAATGCTCAAGTGTTACCGTCATTTTGGGTCTGCTTTCCTCCTCAGTAGGATAGAGCTTGTGGCCAAGGTCATAGTGCAGCTGAATGTTTTGTGCATCTGCTATCAGCGCTGTGATAGCGAAGAGAAATGTGATGATTGATTTTTTCATTTGAAAATATAAGTAGTGTGTATATTATTTTTTGCTATCCTTTTGTCTGATTTCCACGCGACGGATCTTACCAGAGATTGTCTTGGGCAGTTCGTCGACAAACTCGATGATACGTGGGTATTTGTAGGGGGCAGTCACCTTCTTGACGTGCTGCTGCAGCTCCTTCACCAGGTCGTCGCCTGCCTTGTCCTTCCATTCCTTACCCAGCACCACAGTGGCCTTAACCACCATGCCGCGCACATCATCGGGCACACCAGTGATGGCGCACTCTACAACGGCGGGATGGGTCATCAGGGCGCTCTCTACCTCGAATGGACCGATACGATAACCAGATGACTTGATCACGTCATCGATACGACCTTCGAACCAATAGTAACCGTCCTCATCGCGCCAGGCCATATCGCCTGTGTGATAGATGCCGTCGTGCCAAGCCTCACGGGTCTTCTCTTCATCGCGATAGTAGCCCTTGAAGAGTCCAATAGGCTTCTTGTCGCCCACACGAATCACAATCTCACCCTTCTCACCGTCTTCACAAGAGGTACCGTCGGCACGCAGCAAGTCGATGTCGTACTGGGCATTAGGGATACCCATCGAACCGGGTTTTGGTGTCATCCAGGGGAAGGTTCCCAATGTCATGGTCGTCTCGGTCTGTCCGAAGCCTTCCATGATGTTGAGGCCTATCAGCTCCTTCAGTTTATCGAATACGGCAGGGTTCAGTGCCTCGCCGGCTGTGCAACAGTACTGTAGCGATGAGAGGTCGTATTTCGACAAATCCTCGCGAATCATGAAGCGATAGATGGTAGGAGGTGCACAGAACGAGGTCACCTTGTATTTCTCCATCTGGCGCAGCAGCGTGTCGGCATTGAACTTCTCATGGTCGAACACGAACACCGTTGCACCAGCAAACCACTGTCCGTAGAATTTTCCCCATACGGCTTTACCCCAACCCGTATCGGCTACGGTCAGGTGCAGCGAACCCTCGTGCAGGTTGTGCCAGAACACACCCGTGGTGAGGTGTCCCATCGCATAGAGGTAGTCGTGAGCCACCATCTTCGGCTCGCCGCTGGTACCACTGGTGAAGTACATAATCATCGTGTCTTCGTTGTTGTTGACGAAGGCCGGACGCTCGAACTTCGGCGCATTCTTCCACTCTGCCTGCCAGTCGCGGAAACCTTCAGGAATGGGTTTCCCGTGATCGGTAACTGTGATATATTGCTTTACTGTGGGGCTCTCTGACATAGCCAGTTGAATCTGACTTGTAACGTAGGCATCGTCCACACAGATGATTGCCTTGACAGAGGCACGGGTATTGCGATATACAATATCTTTCTTTGTCAACATGTGGGTGGCAGGGATGACGACGGCACCAATCTTACAGAGTGCCAGCATGATGATCCACCACTCATAACGGCGCTTCAGAATCAGCATCACGGGGTCACCCTTGCCGATGCCCAGTGTCTGCAGGTAGGAAGCTGCCTGATCGCTCTGCTCTTTCAGTTGTTTGAAAGTAGCGCGTATCTCTTCGCCCTGATCGTTGGTCCAAAGCAATGCCAGCTTCTCAGGAGCCTCTTCTGCCCAGGCGTCCATCACGTCGTAGGCAAAATTGAAGTTCTCAGGGATGATGAACTCTAAGTTTTTGTTGTAATCCTCTACAGACGTGAAGGTCGTCTGCTTCAAAAATCTTTCTACCATAGTCTAGTTTATTCCACTGTAAATGCTAAGAATTTCACTGCTTTGTCGCCAACGGCCAGCATGCCGTGGGGCTTACTGGAGTCGAAGTAAATAGAATCCCCTTCTTCCAAGAAGATGGTCTTGCCGGCGATGAACAGCTCCATCTTACCTTCAAGTACCAAGTTGAATTCTTGTCCGGGGTGTGTGTTCTTATAAATAGTACGTGCACCAGGCTTGGGCTCGACAGTCACAATGAATACATCGGCCTTGTGGTTAACGAAGCCACCAACCAAGCTCTGATACTTATATGCCTTCGTACGCTCAATGCTCATGCCCTGACCTTTGCGCGTTACGTAATATGACTTCATGTGGGGAGCCTCGGCAAAGATAAGCTCTTCGGTAGATACACCATACTTACGGGCAATCTTCATCAGGTTCGAGATGGTGATGTCCGACTCGCCAGCTTCTATCTTTTCATACTTCTCTGTGTCAATACCGATGGTCTCTGCCATCTCGCTCACAGGGATATCGAGCACATCACGCAGTCCGCGCAGTCGCTCGCCAATCTGTTTCAGTTGTTCGTCCATAATCGTAATTTTTTATGTAGACAGAAATTATACAAATTATAATAATTAATGTCCTTTCTTATTTTGCTCCTGCTTTTAGTCCGCGGATAACGGCTGAAGTAAAACCTGCATGTTCCATCTCGTTGAGTCCCTTGATGGTTACGCCACCGGGTGTTGTCACCAGATCGATGGCAGCTTCAGGATGAAGACCGCTTGCTTCCAGCAACTTCACGGCTCCAAGTACTGTCTGCATCACAATCTGTTTGGCATCATCGGCCTTGAAGCCCAGTTCTACACCGCCCTCCGAGGCTGCTCGGATGTAACGCATAGCATAGGCAATACCGCATGAAGCCAAGGTCGTGCCTGCAGCCAGGTGCTGTTCGTCGGTGATAATGGTGTTGCCCATCTCGTCGAAGATAGCCTTTACCTGTTCTACGTGTTTCGTTTCTGCCGATATCGGAACCAGGAAGGTCATGGAAGCCATCTGTGCAATAGCAATGTTGGGGATGCAAAGGAAGAGGGGAGGGCAGGATTCTCCCAGCCACTCTTGGATGCTCGCTGACTTTACGCCAGCAGCAACAACAATCAGGACCTGTTTCTCCGGGTGCAGCGACTCCTTGATACCTTTCAATACCTGCTCAACCAACCAAGGCTTTACAACGACACACACGATGTCGGCACCGTCGGCAGCCACGTGGTTGTCGGTGGTGACGCAAACACCCATCTTTGCGAATTTCTCTACTACTGTCAGCGATGGATCACTCACAGTGATATCTTCATTGCAGAAGGTGGTTCCTTTTACCAGTCCTTCTACTGTGGCACCACCCATGGCACCAGCTCCTATAACGCTAATCTTCATTTTCTAAAGTTTAATGAAAACTGTTCATTCAGATTTCTTCGGGCTTAACTCTGATGAGGCGCTCGATAAAGTCGTCAGCCTCTGCTTTTGTCAGACAGAGAGGCGGCAACAGGCGCAGAATGTTCTGGCCGGCACAGCCCGTGAAGCAGTGCTCATGCTTGATGAGCGGCTTACGTACCATCGCGTGGGGCATGTCCAGTTCGATGCCAATCATCAGACCGCGACCGCGCACATCTTTGATGTGTGAACTTCCGATGTTACGGATACCCTCCATCAGGTAGTCGCCCACGATACGGGCATTTTCTACCAGTCCCTCGTCTTCAAAGACGTCGAGCACAGCCAGTGCTGCTGCACAAGCCAGATGGTTGCCGCCAAATGTGGTACCCAACTGTCCGTAAACAGGCTCAAACTCAGGTGAAATCAGTACACCGCTCATCGGGAAACCGTTGGCAATACCTTTGGCTACGGTGATGATATCAGGCTTGATACCCAGCCATTGGTGGGCGAAGAACTTTCCACTACGACCATAACCGCACTGGATCTCGTCACAGATAAGTGTGGCATGATAGCGCTTGCAGGCGTAGGCCAGTTTCTGGGCAAACTCGGGCGTAGCCATCTGAACGCCGCCAACACCCTGTATGCACTCCAGGATAACTGCTGATACACCGCCACGGGATAGCTCGCGAATCCATGGTTCTACATCATTCAGCGGTAGGAAGCGCACATGGTGATTGTCGTTAACGGGGGCTACAATCTTGGGATTATTCGTTACTTCAACAGCCAGACTGGTACGGCCATGGAATGCTTTTTCGCATGAAAGAATACGTGTGGCAGTCGGATTCTTGAACGAGGCGAGTTTCAAGGCGTTCTCGTTAGCCTCCGCGCCGCTATTCACAAGGAATAACTGGTAGTCGTCGTAGCCAGAAATTTTTCCCAGTCGTTCAGCCAGCTCAACCTGGAGTTTGTTTACCACGGAGTTGGAGTAGAATCCAATCTTGTTAAGCTGTTCCGTCACCTTCGCAATATAATGCGGGTGGGAATGGCCGATACTGACGACAGCGTGTCCGCCATAGAGATCCAGATACTCCTGACCTTTGTCGTCCCATACTTTACAACCTTCGCCTTTGACGATGTTTACGTCGAAAAGTGGGTATACGTCGAATAGTTTCATATAAATCCCTTTCTTATTGTTTAGAAAGCTGAGGCTTTCAGTTTGAGTCCGGCAGTCTCGTCGATGCCAAACATAATGTTCATATTCTGTACGGCCTGACCAACGGCTCCCTTCAAGAGGTTGTCAATGCAGGAAGTGATGAGCAGTTTGTTGCCAAACTTCTCGCAATGCACCAGCGCCTTGTTGGTGTTCACCACCTGCTTCAGGTCGATGGCCTTGTCGCTATAGTGTGTAAAGGCGGCATCGGCGTAGAATTCCTTATAGGCTTCAACAATATCCTCAATGGGGGCAGGTGTCTTGACTACTGCTGTGCAGAAGATACCGCGAGCGAAGTTGCCGCGATAGGGGATGAAGTCGATGTCGGCATCGAGATAGCCCTGCACTTGCTTCAGACTTTGGCGAATCTCAGCAATGTGCTGATGCTGGAAGGGCTTGTAGATGCTCAGGTTGTCAACACGCCATGAGAAATGAGTGGTGGCGCCAGGCTTCTGTCCGGCACCAGTTGATCCCGTGATAGCATTCACGGCCACATCCTCCTTCAATAGATTCAAATGAGCGGCAGGCAGCAATGCCAACTGGATGGCAGTGGCAAAGCAACCAGGATTGGCAATGTGTTGCGCTTTGACGATGTCAGCCTTGTTGATTTCTGGCAGACCATAGATGTAGTCGTGGTTGCCCTTGATGCGGAAATCCTGTGCCAAGTCGATGATTTTTACGTTGGCGGGGATGGTATGCTCCTTGAGGAACGCCTCGCTCTTGCCGTGTCCAAAGCAGAAGAATACCACGTCAACCTTGTCGAAGGGCATCTCATCGGTAAACTTCAAGTCGGTATCCCCGACCAAACCTTCATGTACGTCTGATACCAGATTGCCTGCATTGCTTTCAGAATTAGCAAAGACAATCTCTGCCTCAGGGTGGTTGAGCAACACGCGGATGAGTTCACCACCCGTGTAGCCTGCTGCACCTAGAACCCCCACCTTTATTCCTCCCCGAGGGGAGGATGTGCTTACATTATTCATCTCTATTGTTTAAATTACTTTTACCTGTCAGGCGATGCCGTATTGTAGTTTCCGTTGTTATTTCCCATCATCCTTTTATTCTCCCTCCCCTCGGGGAGGGTCGGGGAGGGGGTTATCTCTCATTCGGATGTATCCCGTAGTACACCCTCAGCGGTGTACTGCTGACCTTGATGAAGCCCTTTGCCTCGTCAGCAGTCCATCCGGTCTGGGTCTCACCGTACTCGCCAAGCTTAGACTTCGTGAGGTCATTGGCAGAGTCAATGCCCACGGTCTCGAAGCCGTAAGGACGGAGCTTCAGGATAGCTGTACCCGTAACGTTGCGCTGAGAAGAGGTCAGCATGGCCTCGATGTCGGGCATCACGGGCTCCAGATACTGACTCTCGTGAAGGAACATGCCGTACCAGTTGGCTACCTGATCTTTCCAGTACTGCTGCCATTTAGAGAGCGTTGACTTCTCCAGCAGGCGGTGAGCCTCGATAATCAGTTTCGGAGCAGCGGCTTCGAAGCCTACACGGCCCTTGATGCCGATGATGGTGTCGCCAACGTTGGCATCACGACCGATGGCGTAGCTGGCACCAATCTCCTCAATCTTCTGAATGGCTTTGATCTTATCATCGAACTTCTCACCGTTGACAGCTACAATCTCGCCTTTCTCAAACTGGATCTTCAGCAGGGATTCCTTTTCGGGATTCGTAACATGCTTCAGGTAAGCTTCCTCGGGCAGACCCTGTGTAGGGTCGAGAAGTTCGCCGCCACAAATAGAGGTGCCCCAGATACCGACGTTATAAGAATACTTGAGCTTGGTGAAGTCAGCGAAGTAGCCGTTGGCGTTCAGGTAGTCAACCTCTTCCTTGCGCGTCAGGTTCCTATCACGTGTCAGGGTGATAATCTCTACGCCCGGTGCCATGACCAGGAAGGTCATGTCGAAACGGATCTGGTCGTTGCCGGCTCCTGTGCTGCCATGAGCGATGGCGTCAGCACCAATCTCTTTGGCATAGCGGGCAATGGCGATGGCCTGGAAGATACGCTCTGATGATACGCTGATAGGGTAGCAGTTGTTACGCAGTACGTTGCCGAAGATCATGTACTTCAGTGATTTAGCGTAGTACTCCTGTGTTACGTCGAGTGTCACGTACTTCACAGCGCCCAACTTGTAGGCATTCTCCTCGTTTCTCTTCAGCTGTTCGGCTGAAAAGCCACCAGTGTTAGCACAAGCCGCATACACTTCATAACCCAACTCTTTTGTTAGATACATCACATTGTATGACGTGTCCAGTCCGCCACTAAAGGCGACAACTACTTTCTTCTTGCTCATCGTATTTGTATTTAATTAATTCTTCAATTCTGTGTGATTAGTTCTCTTCGATTTCTTCCAGATGACGGATGCGTACTAATACATCTTCTGGAATCTTGGCGGGTAGATGTTCTTCGGGATCGAACAGCATGCCGGTACAGATACAATATTTCCGGTCTGTGCGGTGAAGCACGTCCACATTAATACAGCCTTCACAACCTTTCCAGAAAGATTCGTCGTCAGTCAGTTCGTTGAAGGTCACAGGCTTGTAACCCAGTTCGGTGTTCATTTTCATCACTGCAGCACCACTGGTCAGTGAGAATATCTTAGCATTGGGCCAGCGTGTACGAGCCAATGTAAAGGTCAAATCCTTGATACGTTTGGCCAGACCGAGTCCGCGGAAGTCAGGATGTACAATCAGGCCACTTGTGGTCACATATCGTTTGTTGCCCCAGGTCTCAATATAACTGAATCCCGCAAAACGCCCGTCTTCTTTCGACAGGGCGATGACGGCCTTTGCCTCCATCATCTTTGTGGCAACATATTCGTGAGTGCGCTTGGCAATACCCGTGCCACGCACTTTGGCAGCCTCGGCTATCGTGTCGAGAATAGTATCTACATACTTCTCGTGTTCCGGACCGGCCACTACCACTTCAATAGAATCCTTATTCATTACCTTAATGTAATATACAATCTGTGAATGTTTGTTATGTTCTTTTGGTTTTTATTTCATGTTCGGAATAACTGTGCTCAGTGCTTGCGTAGCCTCTTCCTTGTTGACTCCCTCCTTCAGTGCAACGAAGATAGTGTCGGCACCGGCAATCGTTCCCAAAAGTTGTGGTAAGTTGCTGTTGTCGATGTTCCATGCGATTGAACTGGCATAACCGGGACGGGTCTTGATGATGGCCATATTGCCTGAGAAATTGATGCTTACAAATCCAGGCATCTGCATCATCTCGCGTACGGTCTGAGGGGTCGAAACACGTTTGTACATCGACTCGTTAGGCAGTACATAGACGTAGCTTCCACTCATTGTGGCTGCTTTGGCCACTTTTAACTGCTTCAAATCACGGCTCAGTGTGGCCTGTGTTAGTTTGAATCCTTCTTGTTGTAGGGCGGTAAGCAATTCTTCCTGACTACCTAACTGTTGACTGGAAATAATCAATCTGAGAGCTTCCAGTCTGTTGTTCTTAATTTTCATATGCGTTCTTTTTACCTTAAAGAAGTATATTTATACGTGATTCGTCGGCAAAATTACATATTTCTTTCTTTTTGGCAAAATTTTTTGCATATTTTGTATGAACACATGTTTTATAACATATGTTTTGGGTGTTTTATTACAAATATATTCTTTTTCGATGCAAAAGACTTGAAAAAGCGCCTATTTGACGATGAATTTCTTTCCGTCCTTGATATAGATGCCCTTTCTGGTCGTTCCAGAATGGTTGTTTACTATCGAAGTACCAATCTTCTGTCCGTTCAGGTTGTAGATGACTGTGGGATGATTCTCTTGGTTCTTGTCGGCAGCGATACTGTCGTCAATGTCCGAAGCCTCTTCCTTGATCTCCACGGTGTAGCCATAGAGCGGGTCGTAGCGATGTTGAGTGTCGTTTATATCAATAAATTTTCCGTTGGTCTTATACGATAGGATGAACCAAAGTTTTCCGTTTTGCAGATCGGGTACTTCGATGTCAACAATCTTTGTCTGGTTCGGTGAAATTTCTACAGGCGTTCTGGATTGGGTGAGATAGTTATAATAGTTGTTTTTTCCTTCTATCAAGGCGTAAGTGATGATATCCTCATTGTAGGTGCTTTCACTGTTGTTTTTCACTGTCACCTGGATTTTTGCTGTGCTTGATGTGATCTTTTTGGTTGTCTTATTAGCATTGGTGACGGTGCCGTTGCTGAAGGTGAGCGTGTAGGCTTTTGCAGCTATAATGTCGACTGTTGTAGATGCGATTTCATCGAATACCGTCTCCCATTGCTCCCTGTTTTGATTCCATTGCCAATACTCGCGTCCCAATGATATCGTGTGACTGCCTTTGGACAGGGGATTGAACGCAAATTCAATGTCGTCGGTCTTACCGCTCTCCACTTCGAAGTGGCGTGTGCTGATGCTGGTGTTGTCCATTCTTAAGGTGATCAAGTCGTTGAAGAAAGTACCATTGTTGGTTATCTCCGCTGTTACTTTCAGCATGCTTCCAACCTCCATGTTGCCGCTTGCGGTTATCTGGCCTGTCAGGTTGATGGTGGGTTCCTGCAGGGTCATGGTGTTGCCGTTGATAGTTGCAAACAGTGATTTTTTTGCCCATCCATCGTTCATGTACCATTTGTTTGTTCCGTTTTCGCGGCTGATGATGGTGATGATGTAGTTTCCGTCTGGCAGTCGTGGCACGTTTACGCTCATGGTGCGATTGAATCCCCATGTGTTGGCGATTACATAGTGTCCGCAGCTGATTGCTGCTTTCTCCTCGTTTTCGAGGGTATATACGCCGACACCGAATTCTATGTCATAGGTGCTTCCTGTTTGGTTGAAGAATGAAGCTGTCAGGGTCACAGGGAAGAAGTTGTTCTTCTTGGTTACCGTTGTCTGGTTTGTTGAGATGCTATTGGTGGTCATCTTAACCTCGACGGCAGGTGGGACGCCAGTGTTTGGCTGTGCACCTATGATAACGTCCTGGGTGTAGCTATAGCCATCTGCGCTGCTACTAGCTCCAATACCGCTGTTGCTTTCAGGGTCGAGAATCGATAGCAGGAAGTAGCCATTGCAGAGGCTGCCCCATCCCCAGTTGATGTGGTAAAGGCCGTTTTTGTCGTATCCATCGACGATGAAAGCATGGCCACCGCCAATGGACTGTCCGCTGTATAACGCTGGGCGCTTGTTGGCAAGTTCGTTATAGACGATGTTGTGCCATTCGTTTGCACGGTAATCGATACGATTAATTCGTTTGGTGCCCAAGTCATAGTCGAAATATTTGACCAAGGCCTCGGCTACCTTTTGTGTGCTGCCTGCGCTGGCGTTTTTCGTGTAGTCCATTTGTATGGCGGAGCCACAGAACTGCATCAGCTTTGCAATCGCATCCTTTTCCTCTGCGGTCTCGTTGCCGGTATATACCAGTTTCATGTGGTCCCAGTCAGGGGTGAGGATACCGATGGAATCCACTGCAATCTTCTTAGTATCGGTGACGTATGCAGGAACGCCATCGAGCGTGGCAGCAGGGTACTTGTGGTAGTAGACGATCTGAGCCATAGCAGTTGCCGAACAGCCAGTTACCGAGTGCTGACCATTGTCCAATGGACAGTAGTTGTTGAACGGTTCTCCCTGATTCCATCGAGTTTCTGTCATTGGTTTGATAGCGGGATGCTCGTCAAGGGCAGGCATTTTTGCTGCGTTCGGGTGATTCTTGAGGTACTCTATTTGCTCGGCATAGCCCTGTAGCCAGGCTTGCATGTTTGATGGGATGTTGTTCTCGTCGAATGATCCTTGGTCGGCATAGCCCAGAATCTCGGGGGCGTTATCATCGCCACTTACTATTACGAAACCATTGGTCTGCCCTATGTTGAACACGTAATAACGGCTGTCAGCATGAGCTAATTGCAGCTCGCTGCCTTTGGCTGCGATGTGCTTTGCGCCATTTGTTGGCATGTTTCGCCCACCGATGAATCTCGAAGCAATTTGCTTTGCTTGGTCTTTTGTTACTACGTCTGCAAAAGTAAACTGTCCTAACAAAATAAGGAGGAACAGTGTAATGGTATTTCTTTTCATAATGGTATGGTTGTTTTATTAATCCGCAAAGGTACAACTTTTTTCGATAACACATGCTAAAAGAAGATGTAATAGTTATATTTAACGTTTTTTTACGACATGCGGGACAAATTATTTTGCTTCTGCGATTGTAATTCTTGGATTTTTATTACCTTTGCACCCGATTTTCAAAAATCACCTATCAATAGGATCGGGATGTAGCGCAGTTGGTAGCGCACTACGTTCGGGACGTAGGGGTCGGGCGTTCGAGTCGCCTCATCCCGACATAAGAAAAACGGCAATCAAGTCCTTATGATTGCCGTTTTCTTATTCTGTTGCCTTTTCTTTTTTTCTGTTATTTCGGAAATTGCTTTATCCTGCACGATAAATCGAATAGCTTCCGTCTTTGGTGTTACAATACTTCCGAAGTAGTTCTAGGATGAACTCAGCGTTCTCGCGTACACGCTGTTCGTTGCCGTCGTAGCCGTTGATGAGTACCACTAAATGAGTTGTCTCAAGTGTCATTTTCGTGCGCTCATTGTCGCTGGTGGGAGTGCCTACGCCGCCTATGGCATCGCGATATACGGGCAGTCCCTGAATATTAATCATTCCACGTCCGATTCCTTCGTATGGCTCACCTTCCTTTCCGATGCCCAGCGTGAGCGTGTCGCCCACGAACTTGTCTGCATCGAAGCCGCCGATGCTGTAGCCATAGGCGATGGAGGCGACGTTGACCAAGTCCACGAGTGTGTCAATCTGATAGAGTTCTTTTCCCTGTAACATCCTTCGGATAAGCTGTTCCGATGCAGGGCGATAGCGCGAAGGGTCCTTGCCGCAGGCTTTATATACGCGCCTTGTGGCGGCAATACTTGTCAGTTCCTTCAGTGACTCAGTGGTCAGTTCCTTGCGGAACCGTTCTCCCAGCGCTTCAATCTCCTGCCACAGGGCTGCACAATAGGGGGTGTTGGTGACTTGTGCTTCAACCTGAGCCCCCACAAATTCGGGGCACACTTGTTCGATTTCCTTTGATACGATAATATTCATTTTCGGGTCGTTGCTTTGGAATTGTTGGCGCAAAATTAATGTAAATATGTGAATAATTGTTCTTTTTCGGGCCATATTTTAAAGAAAAACGGTGGAATCATATGAAATCTCTGAAAAAAGTCGTAACTTTGCCGCAAATTATCAACTACATGGTTTACCAGTATGAGTAGAGTAACGATTAAAGACAAAACATTTGAGACCTCGATGCCCGAGGCAAAAATCAAGTGGCGTGTGAAGGAGTTGGCACAACAGATCTCCAAGGATATGGAAGGTAAGAACCCGTTGTTCCTTGCAGTGCTCAATGGCGCTTTCATCTTTGCGGCTGATTTGATGCGTGAGATGACTATCCCTTGTGAAATCTCTTTTGTGAAGCTCGCTTCCTATCAAGGTACTACATCGACAGGAAAAATCAAGGAAGTGATGGGCATTAATGAAGATCTCAATGGTCGTACGGTGATTATTCTGGAGGATATCGTAGAAACGGGTCTTACCATCAAGCAGATGAAAGAGTCGCTTGGTACCCGCAATCCGGCTTCCGTCCATGTTTGCACCCTTTTCTTTAAGCCTGAGCGTCTCACGGAAGATCTGAAGCTCGACTATGTGGCTTTCGAGATTCCTAACGATTTCATTCTTGGCTATGGTCTTGATTACGACCAGCAGGGACGAGGCTTGAAGGATCTTTATACTTTGGTTTCAGAATAACAACATAATTAAAACAGACTTATGAAGAATATTGTAATTTTTGGTGCACCAGGTTCAGGCAAAGGTACACAGAGTGACAAACTGATTGAGAAGTACGGATTGGAGCATATCTCTACAGGTGATGTGCTGCGTGCTGAGATTAAGAACGGAACAGAGCTGGGCAAGACTGCTAAGCAGTTTATTGACAACGGTCAGTTGATTCCCGATGATTTGATGGTGAGCATCCTCGCCTCTGTGTACGATTCTTTCGGCCGTGAGCATAAGGGCGTTATCTTTGATGGCTTCCCCCGTACGATCCCACAGGCTGAGGCTCTGAAGAAGATGCTTGATGAGCGTGGCGACAAGATTGCTGCCATGTTGGAGCTTGATGTGCCCGAGGATGAACTGATGAAGCGTCTGATCCTTCGCGGACAGCAGAGCGGTCGCGCTGATGATAACGAAGAAACCATCAAGAAGCGTCTTGTGGTATATCACAACCAGACAGCTCCCCTCATCGAGTGGTACAAGCAGGAAGGTCTGCACTATCATATTGATGGTCTGGGCAGCTTGGAGCGCATCTTCGCTGACATCTGCGCAGTGGTTGATAAAATCTAAAAACTAGTTGAAACTAGTCGTACTAGTTAAAACTAGCAAAACAATATTTATGGAGAGTAATTTCGTAGACTATGTAAAGATTATGTGCCGGTCGGGCAAGGGTGGAAGAGGCTCTATGCACCTGCGGCATGTGAAGTACAATCCCAATGGCGGGCCCGACGGTGGTGATGGCGGTAAGGGTGGCAGTATCATCCTGCGCGGCAATCACAACTATTGGACACTCCTGCACCTGCGTTACCAGCGGCATATCTTTGCCGAACATGGTGGCAATGGTGGTAAGGATAAGTGTCACGGAACTGACGGTAAGGATATATATATCGATGTTCCGCCTGGTACAGTCGTGTATAATGCCGAGACGGGAAAGTTCGTGTGCGACGTAGCCTACGATGGACAGGAGGTAATGCTCCTTAAGGGTGGACGCGGCGGACTGGGTAATTTCCAGTTCCGCACCGCTACCAACCAGGCTCCGCGCTATGCGCAGCCAGGCGAGCCCATGCAGGAGATGACCGTTATCCTGGAGCTGAAATTGCTGGCTGATGTGGGCTTGGTTGGCTTCCCCAATGCAGGTAAGTCCACGTTGGTATCAGCATTGAGCAATGCAAAGCCGAAGATTGCTAACTATCCTTTCACCACGATGGAACCATCGCTTGGTATTGTGGGCTATCGCGACAATAAGTCGTTTGTGATGGCCGATATCCCAGGTATTATCGAGGGTGCAGCCGAAGGCAAGGGCTTAGGTCTGCGCTTCCTGCGACATATCGAGCGCAACTCGCTGTTGCTGTTTATGGTGCCAGGCGATACCGATGATATCAAGCGAGAATACGAAATCCTGCTCAACGAGTTACGTCAGTTCAATCCTGAAATGCTCGAGAAACATCGTGTGCTTGCCATCACGAAGTGCGACCTCCTTGACGAAGAACTGATTGAGATGCTGAAGGAAACGCTCCCGCAGGATCTTCCTGTGGTGTTTATCTCAGCGGTGACAGGCTTCGGACTTGAAGAGCTGAAGGATGTGCTTTGGGGAGAATTGAATGCCGAGAGCAATAAGCTCGCTTCCATTACTCAGGAGGATACGCTCGTTCATCGCGACAAGGATATGTCTGTCTTCGCTGAAGAGCTGGAGGATGAGGGCGAACTGGAGGATATCGAATTTATCGATGAGGATGAAATAGAAGACCTTGACGACGCAGATTATATATATGAAGATGTGGAGGATGAGTAATCTTAGCACTTCAGAAAAATGATGAAGAGGGTAAAGACACTATTTGCAATCATCGGACTGCTGATCACGTTGCAGGCATGTTCGCAGACCACGCTGCAGTCTTCGCAGCGTCATTCCTACGACTTCCCCATCCCTGTCGAGGAGCCGCCTGTGGAGACCATGAAGGACCGTGCTGAGCGACAGGCTGAGGATGTGAAACGACTCCTGGCCGATCCTTTCGATGGCGGTACCAAACTGACGGTCGATCTCAGCAAGATAAGTGATCATGAATGGTGTTATCCCTTACCTGGTGCCAAGGTCATCAGCCCTTATGGCCGTCGCGGCAAGCGAAATCATTCCGGAGTCGACTTGAAAACACACGCCAACGACTCTATCCATGCAGCTTTCGAGGGTTTTGTTATTATGTCAAAACCCTTTGCCGGATATGGCAACTGTATTATTGTAGCCCATCAATCCGGCCTGCAGACCCTTTATAGTCATAATGCGAAAAACCTTGTTCAGGAGGGCGATTATGTACGTGTAGGTCAGGTGATTGCCCTGACTGGTCGTACAGGCCGTGCTTCTACTGAACACTTACACTTTGAAGTACGTGTGGCGGGCCGCAATTATAACCCCAATATCGTGTTCGACCATAACACTAAAAAGTTGAAACATCACAAACTTATTTTTACAAAAAACGGCGGCGTGCAAGTTCTTTGAATATTTTTCTTTAGAAAAATTCAAATAAATTTGCATCTTTGCCCGTATAGTTGTATCTTTGCAACGCAAATTAATAAATTAACAAATCTATAACCCTTTATGCGTAAAAGATTACTGTTTCTATTGTCCATGCTGATGATGCTTTCATCAACGGTTATGGCACAAATCACTACTTCAAGTATGGCAGGTAAGGTGACGATTGATGGTACCAAAGAGGAGGCCATCGGCGCAACCGTTCAAGTCGTACATGAACCGTCTGGAACACGCTATGCTGCTGTTACCAACGCAAATGGCCGTTTCATTATCCAAGGTATGCGAACGGGTGGTCCTTACTCCGTAACTGTTTCGTATATCGGCTTCCAGCCTAAGACGATGAAGAATATCGTTCTTGAGCTGGGTGAGACCTACAACCTTAACACAACGCTCTCTGAGGATGCCAACGAGCTGAAAGAGGTCATTGTGAGCGGTAAGGCTTCGAAGTTCGCTGCTGAGAAGACGGGTGCTTCGACCAACATCAACAATGCGGTGATCACGAGCCTTCCTACGGTGAGCCGTTCGATTACCGACATTGCGCGTGTGTCTCCTTATGCTAACGGTATGAGCTTTGGTGGTGCCAACGGTCGTATGTCGAACTTCACCCTTGATGGTGCCAACTTGAATAATAACTTCGGCCTGTCGTCAAGCCTGCCTGGTGGCGGAACCCCAGTGTCTGTTGATGCT
>Ga0265298_10003034_pt1 | contig 22560 bp, 34 predicted proteins | sample AusTroGonzalo_MG_3_FD_193486 | JGI IMG/M metagenome (GOLD analysis project Ga0265298, IMG submission 193486) | Bovine rumen microbial communities from tropical cattle in Woodstock, Queensland, Australia - Gonzalo_01 | ecosystem: Host-associated > Mammals > Digestive system > Stomach > Rumen ...
ATTTCTCTCATCACACCATAATTATCTAAATCTTTATCCCAACTACTATCTCCATAGAAATAAGTGTACTTCCAATTATTATCAGAAATCTTTTCTATAGTAGCTTTAACATCAGGATGATATTTATTTAAAGATTTTAAAGTAATAACAGTACCATCAGGAATAGCAGAAAAATCAGGGGTATGAGTCTTTACATGGTAATTAGCATTATATTCCTTGTCACTTCTTATAATATCGAGAACATCTTTATCTGCATCAATATAAGCTTCACTTAAATCAGCTGTTTTTATAATTGAAAAAAATTCATCTTCTAATTCAGGAATTATTTTACCATCTTTATCAAAATATTTACCATATTTTTTATAATCAAACTTACTATTAGCATTTTTATTTTTACCTAAAAATGCTCTATATTCTTTTTCATCTGATAAAGATTCAGTAGCTTCTTCTGGCTCATATCTTGGAATGACTACGTATGCATAATAAGTCCAATGATAATTCTTATCCTTCCAAGTTTTATATTCTTCTGAATTCCAATCAGGAGTTGTATTCAGAAGAACAGGATCAGAATTGGGAGGATATGCGTAATTATCTTTTGTAGGACCATCATACTGTTGCCAATCATCATTTGGAGCAAGTTGATTTGTTGGTTTAACTAATGCTTTCTTAATCTTAATTCCTAATTCAGAAGCAGCTTGTTGAATCATATCAATTGTTTCTTGTGCTTCTTCTTTTGAATCTTCTTTATATCTTAAACGATATCCTCCAGCAACTGCATCTATGAACATGGGAGGACGCCAACTTAGTTTATCACAAATTTCATAAACATATCTTTTAGGAGATTTTTCTTGTTGTTTTGTTAAAGATTCATTCTTAATTTCTTCTTGTAGTGATTCTCCATACTTATTAGCAAACATTGCTTTTCTTTGAGCATCTGCTTGCTTCTTTGTAGCAAACTTTCCATGAGTTCCTTCTTTACCTTTGTTAACCCATTTACCATTTTGCTTTACCGTATCTTCAAATAAAGATGGTCTAGTAGCAAAGAAACCATAACCTCTAGGAGTATGTCCTAAATTATCTACATTTTCATAGTGATGAGATAAAATCTGCATAGCTGAATCAAATTCATCTTTATAACTGACCCAGCCTTCAAAATTATCTTCTGTCCATTCATTAGTAGCAGATTTTAATTCTCTTTCCATCTGTTCATAAGTATATGGAGTATCATCATCTACTGATTCAGTATAATAATCAACACCGATTTCATCTAATCTATTAAATATCTTTTCTTTTTCCCATGCAACACTTTCAGCATCTTCTCCATTTTCTATTGCTTTATTTAGTTCAAGAAGTCTGTTTCTAAGTTTATCAACTTCTTCTTTATTAAATTCTTTTTCAAACCAATAAACTTGATTCTCTAAATCAGTATCATCTTTTGAAGGATCTTTTACAGAATATCCTACTGAATAGCCATTAGCTCTAAATTCATCCATCAGATCATTTATATAATCAGGATCGAATCTATTTGGATTAAATTGACCTTGTTCAGCAGCATAATTTTGAGTAAAATCTCTTACTGCTTTTACAATGTCTTTAAGGTAATCTTCATTAAGAGACTCATCATAAGAATGATATTCATTATAAGAATCTTTCCATTGTTTAAGGATAATATCAGTATATTTTTCAATATCTCTTGGAAGTCTGATTTTTCTCATATCAATTTTTACTTTAGCTTGATGTTCAACGCCATCACTTTCAGCAACTTCCATAACTAAATCTACAGGAGAAGTCATATAAACATTAGATAATTGACATTCATCATCTGCCCATGCAGAAAAAAGCTCCGCTAAATCATATCCGAATTCCATTAATTCTTCTTTAGTAAAATACATATCATCTTCTATATCATATGCTCCACCGTAAGAAGCTTCAGTTAGGTTTTCATCAGGTTCTGTTTCTGCATTGATAATTACCTCATAAGAAGCTCCTACTGGTACTTCTATAGGATAAAGTCGAATATAGATAAATTGATTGAATTTAGTTTTATTCAAGTAATTTTCTAGAGCAATGATTATCTGTTTTCTTGTTTTATCAGATATCTTATTAACTCCACAAACAAATCTAAAAGTTAATCTTCTAGTTCCATCAGAATCATCATGGTAGATATTTGCTTGAGCATCATCTAAATCACTATCGATGCCATGCATTACATTAGCTATTTCTTCTTCTAATTTATAAAAATCTTCCCAATCTTCATCCGTAAGTTCAGAAGATTCTTTAATGGATTCTCTCTTTGGTAAAAGCACTTTACCTAAATCCCTTGATAACTTTCCAATAGTATTAATAGGTTCAAATCCTCGAGCTTGATCATATGTGATTTCAAAAGCATCATCATATTTTACATCTCCCATTACTATAGGAGCTGCAGCCCATTTGCCTTTACCATTTTCTAACTTACGAAAAAGTTGATAATTTTTTCCACCATCTCTTAACGGATAACTTAATTCTTCATAGTCAGAGAGGTCTAATTTTTCTACAAATGATTCACTTAAAGGTTCACCATACCTCTTAGCATCTTGTTTATAACCATCAGGTAATTTATCGATATCTTTAGCAACTACTAATGTATCACCATTATAGTTTGCTTTAAAGTGATAACCATAAGCTTCATCTGAACCCCACCATATGACGGTACAACCATTATTTCTACCAAAATCTTCTACTTCTTGATAAGAAGGGTAGCCAGGCCCCACATAAAATACAAAATAGTTGCCATCGCCCCCTACGGGTTTTATAGATTCATTTAAAGACTCATCTACTTCATCTGGAATATATTGCTTCATTATATCAAGTCCGCCAGTTACTTGACCTTTATTATTAGGACCAAAATTCCAAGTAATTGGACAATTATATTCATCATCTAAACGAGAAATTTCATCAATCATATTTCTAGAAACATATGTTTCCATCTGTCTATCAAATGAAATTTCATCATCATCTATATGAGAATCAGGATTAATAACTTGAATATGTACATCTCCAAAAATAGCAGACTTGATTGGATTTTCATGACCAACAGAATCATCAAGAATGAATCCATACTTTTTTAATATTTCAAGTAACTTATCAATAACTTCTTGAGGAGCATCAACTAACTTTTCTTCTAATGATTCTTCTTGATCTGCAGTATCATGCCACTCTGCTTCTGAATTTAAAGTCCAATCCCAAACATAATTTTCTGCTTCATCAGGAGACATACCAAATTCATCAGATACTTCTTCTATTCTCTGATTATAATCTGCATATCCACCAAGTTCATCAAGAAAATCAAATATACAAGATTGAAGAGAATCAACATCTTCTTCTAATGATTCGTTCTTATCCATGGCTTTTGCTTGAAGAACAGCAGCTATTGTCTCCGCATCATCAGTATTCTGAATAACTTTCTTAATTTCTTCTTTATCTTCAGGAGTAAGTCTTGGAGCAGTTGCTTCAAACAAATTCCTTAAATCATAAAACTTTAAGTCTTCATCGATACATTTAAGATCTATTCTATTTAATTTTTCCTTTAAAGTTTCAGCCATATTTATGCCTCCAAATAATCAATTGCATCTTCATAAGATACAAATGCTATATTATCAACTATATAATATCCATCTAAATAATAAATATCTTTATTATTAAAGGAGCCAACAAATTCTGCTCCGGATAGATCTTCTTCATCTTTAAAATTCTTATCCTGATACAATTGATATTCTATATCAGGAGTATCTACTAATTCTATCTTGTTATCATCTATATCCAGTTTTGCTTTATAATCAAAACCATATTTCTTTTTTAACTTACCTCTTAACATTGTTGCAGCATGTTGTTCATTCTGTGCTGTAGTATAAATGGGTTCTTTTAAAGAACCAATAACTTTTTTAAATCTGTAGATAGGACCTTTATAAGAGAACGTATAAGTAGGCTTATCAACAGCTTCTCCTAAAGAAGTTGAATCACCACTAACTTCTGTTGAAGTATCATTACCCATCGCTTTATTAAACATACTAATGTTATATTCTACATTTCCTGCATTTAAACTAGTAAATGGAGACATAGAATGCTTTTTATACTTTCTTTTATTGATGTTATTGTTTGAATTCTTTCCCACATAAATATTTCCGTCTTGTATTTTCATCTATATCTCCTCAATATCATCAAGTAAATTAGCAAGATTGGCTACTTCACTTCTATGAGTATTTGGCAGATACATATAAGCAAATAATGTATTACCTTTCAATCTATCTACCATCTTTGTTATGCCGTTATCTTTATCAAATATTCTAGAATCTGTTTGATGATTATCTCCGTTAATCCATAATTCAGAATCATTACCAACTCTACCAAGTAAAACCTTTGCTATTTCTGAATCTATGTTCTGTCCCTCGGTAACATATATGATTGAATTCTCAAAAGACCTACCTCTAATAAATAATAAAGGAACCATTTCTAATATTTCTTTTCTTACTAATTGATCAATGCCTTCTTCACCGCCAACCTTATCATATAAAGGAGCAAGTGTCCAAGAGAGTTTATCTTCAATCCCATTTGGTAAATATCCAATTTGAGGAACATTTGCTAATGTTACATTTGGTCGAATAAAAATTATCTTTTCAAATTCTCCAGCCTCTACTAAAGACAATGCTTTATTAAACATCAGATAGTCTTTACCACTACCATAAACACCTCTAAGTATCTTTACTTTAGAAGTTCTATCAGACAGCATATCAACAGCAGCTCGCTGATAAATGTCTTTAGTAGTGATCTTATTCGTCCATTTACTTTCAATAGTAGGATAATTTACTCTTCTAAAATATTTATTTTGATAACAATATAGTTCATTTGATACAATTACATATTCGTTTTCATATAACGTTTTATCTATCTTATCGTAAGTATAAAAATCAGCAAATTCATCTTCTTGTAATTCTACGAAACCTTTATACTCCGTCAAATAGTTAACACTTCTTTCTCATATATAATTATACTAGTTACAATATTATATACAAGTTATGAGTGTGACTCTTCCCATTCATCATAAGCATCTTGCTCAAAATAATCTTGTAGCTCATCTTCATAGACATCAGTATCAAGAAGATCCAACATTAATTCTTGAGCTAATTCTTTTTGTACTTCTTCTGACATCTTTTCTATTGAATCATAAGTACCATCAAATCCATCATAAGTACTTAAAATTTCTTTACTTTCTGTTCCTAATTCATCATACATTCCATTATCAATATAATCTTTTAATATATCAGATGCTTCATGTGTGCGTAAAATATAATCAGAGGCTTCTTCCCAATCTGCTTCATAGATGAATTCTTCTTCATCTGCCCAATCACTATTTCCGTTAGAATATGAAATAGGATGACCTCCAAAATAATATCTGAAACTTAAAGCCATAATTATTCTCCTTAATAAAAAATCAGATAACTTATAATAGTATATAAAATAAGTTATCTGATTAATTTAGCATAAACATATTAATAATTTTAATTAATTTTTAGATATTTTTAATTTAAAGTTTTTTATCAGAAGATTCTTTATGTTCTTCCCAAAGCCATGTTCTATAATCTACTAAATCTTCTTTCTTTATTAATCCTCTTCCGTACATCTTTCCTGCTACAAATACTGAATACATATATTCAGATAATTCCTGATCTGGTAGCTGTCTTATCCAATCTGCATTATTCATTCTTCATTCCCCTTATTCATATTGTATTTTTGTAGATAATTCCACAATGCAGAAGGTGTAGATACATCATCTTCGTCATTCAGCCAAGGATCCCCAGGTCTAAAATATTCACCACTATTAAGATCATAAAGGAAATAACAAATAGCAGGAATATCATCTCCATTATCATTACAACATTTACAAAGAAGATCTACAACAGTACTTTCAATATTTAAAATAGCATCATTTTCATCAAGATTAATTCCAATATCCGAAGCTTTATCTATCCATTCGTGTAAATCTTTAAGAGCATCTATAGCATCAATAAAAGTCTTCCTATCTATCTTATAAGAAAAACTTTCATTAACTTTTACATTCTTAAAATTATTATTAATCAATTCAGCTATTCTATTTGATTTCTTATTAAATTCCAGTTTTATCTTGTTAAGCTCTCGCTCAATATCAAACATATCATAATCCAATTTAATATTTTCCTCCTACCCTTAATATGTTATCTATATTAATTTTCATCATACTTGTTGGTTTCTTTCTCCAATATGAATCAACTACAATATTTTTATCAAAATCTTTTACTTTATAAAAATTACCTTCAGGGGTGAAAACATTATATGTAACTGAAGTATTTCTTCCTTTTTCAGTAGGATAAGTACATAAATAATATTTTTCAGTTTTCCAGTTATATTGAATATTATTCTTAATCACCCAAGAAGTGGTAATATTTGAAAGCTCCGATTCTTGTATCTTATCTTTATTTGCTTCTTTTACCTTTTCAATGTTACCATAGTTTATTCCAAACCGAGTAGTCATTGAACAGAGTTTAGTTACTTTATAACCTTGTTTCTTAAATTCTGCCTTTACAGGAAGTTCCGTAGTATAAGTTAATCTAGTAAACACACCAGGTTTAATATCTTCAAATAATTCAATTAATCTTGATATGTTCATATTAGAACTCCTTTATCTGATTTATACTTATATTATATATTATACATAAGATAAAATCAACTGCTACTGAAGTATAAATTCTTTCTTAAGTGCAGGATTTTTTTTAAGAATAAATTTATCAATAGTATCACTTAATTCTTGTGCACAAGATTCACAAATCAAAAGTTTTTCTAGTTTACAAACTCTATGCCAAGAAGCTTTACCTGTTAAACTCTGAAGTTGAACTCTATACGGAGAACTACGTATAGGAGCATTACAAAGATCACAATGAGCATTTATTTTTAAAGGTTTTGTAATCTTTTCTTCAGTAGTAATAACGGTCTTTTTCTCAATAACTTCTTGAGTTATATCTTGTTTAACAATTTCTACTTTTGAATGATTTTTACTTCCCTTTGGTCTTCCTCGAGGCAAATTAATCACCTCTTCTTAATATTATCATATATGTAGATTGCAATTATAGCTACAACAATTGTAGTAACTATACCAAATAACATCGAAGAAATATCAATCATAATTATTCTCCTTTATAAAAAGTGGCAGTAATTAAACTGCCACTTTCATTGCATTCATTTTCTTTACTACTGCATCAACAAAGGGATGACCAACCATTATTCTTCCCCAATTATTTTCCTGATAAGTATCAGTTCTTCTTGCAGGAGCAGTATGACCTGCCATATCTGCCATAGCATTAATAACTCCCCACTGCGTATTTCTAAACTGCGCAATATCAGGCATATGATAGCAAACGTAGAAGGTTTCTTTAAGCTGTTCTACATTATTTATCTTTCTTGCAGAATCTTTAGTAAAATCAACTGGGAAAATTTCATCAAGTACTCTCTGAATCTCTTCATCTGAAATCTTAGTATTAGCATATATATCAGCAGATTCCTTGAGCTGATCCATATACTGATTTGCAAGCATAAGTGTTGCTCTTGCTTCATGAAGCTTACCAGCAAGATCCCCCATGTGTTTAGTTGACCAAGATCTACTTGCCTTAGAAAGAGCAAGATTAAGTGTATTTGCACAAACAACCCTTACAGGAGTCATACAAACCTTTATAGCACCTGTACCATCATGAGTATTAGAAAAACAAATATAAGGATCTACTTTATCATCAAGAATCTTTGTTTCTGGCATCTTAGCAAGTATCCAAACCTGCTTACCATTTCTGAGAGAACCAGCAGTTTCATATCTTATTTCTTCATCTTCAATAAGACTATCAGTAAATTCAAAAGCTTCTTCATTCTGAACTATCTGATACTTATTAGAAACGATACCAAGAATAGAGTTATCCGTATCCCTTGTATTTGCTCTAAAACCACGAATCTCGGTTCCATTCTGATCAAATATAGGATTACTTACTACCTTCCAATTAAGCCCTGCAAGTTCAATTGCTTCTCTTGAAGTAGGAGCTTCCTCTACAATTGTTCCAAGTCCGTGCCAAGGAACCATTCTATTTGCACTAAAAAGAGTTTCTACAAGAGCTGGCATTTTTTAGTCCTCCTAAATAATTTTTTATTATGTATATATTATAATTTAAATGTTAAAATAAATCAACTTTAGTAACTATATACCTCAAAAGGTACTCCAAGTTTTGAATAAGTACTTCTCATGCTGTCTTCCCAAAGAGAAGCTTCATATCTTTCTTCAAAGAAAGCTACTCTGGATTCAAGACATTTACTAAGTGGAGCCCAATGAATTACACAACTAAATATAAGATCATTATTTCTCGCAATCTTATATAACCTATTTAGTTCTTTACTAACGAACTCTCTGTTGATTTCAATCTGTTCAAGAGTAGTTGGCATATTATTCATCGTTAAATCCTCCAATTAATTAATTTTTACAATTAAATTATAATGTAAAATATAGTAAAAATCAACTAATTATCTAAAAGGTTCAAAAGAAATTATTCTTAATTCTCCTGGTTGCATATTTTCTGTCTTTTTAAACCACTCATCTATTGGTACAAAAACATCATATTCATATTCAGAAGCACATTTATCACACCATGGACAAATCCAACCAGTTGAAATCTTAGTAGCAGGTGCTCCACAAATGAAACAAGTTCTTTCACTTAGATCTTCATATTTTCTAATGATTGCATTATACTGCTCATTAATTTCTTTAGGCACTCCATTTGAATACCAATGAAGATAACCATACTTCTCTTTTATTTGTAATATTCTATATCTATCAACCCAATCTGCTTCTTCAAGAAGTTTCTGAATTTCTTCACACATTTCTTCTCCAAATGCTTTTCTCCAACCATCTGGCATACTATCCAACCAAGTATATTCGTAGTCATAATCAATAGATAGTTCCCCTGTAATTACGTTATAAGGACATAACCAAGGATATTTATAACAAAGCCAATGATTGTGATCTACAGTTCCGTCAGGAGCATTTTTAAGTTCTTCTACATACTCTGCCCATTCATTCATTCTTTTACCCATTTACCATTCTTATACATATACCAAACTTTATTTATACAATCATAATAAAGTTGACCTTCAATAAGTTTATAATTACAGATATCAGGTTTAGATCTTTTATTTAAATCATATTTTTTCTTCCAACTTATCTTCATAATAAACTCTATTATTAGTGCAATTATTACAGCACCGCAACAAAGTTCACCAAGGATAAGATAAAGATTAAGAATTCTTTCCCAACTAGTCATCTATAAATACTTCTCCTGTTTCAAGATTAGTTATGATAGGGGGATCATAACCTTCAACATCACTTACGATAGCTGTATTTCCATTATTTACTTTTTTAAGATTATATTTTTCTATAAATCTATTTGCAACTGATAATACTGATGATTTATCTGAACCCTTTATACTATATTTTGGCATTGAACCTTTTGTAACTGTTTCATAAAGAAACAAAGTATATAGATTTACAACAGGTTCAAACTGTTGTTTACCATAATCTTTAACTTCATCATCATAAAATCGTCTAATAATTGCCCCATATTTAGCCATAAATACACCTTCTTATTCTGTAATGAAAGCTTCAGTTATTTCTGCAGCTTCTTTAATCAGTTTCGAGTCATGTATAACTGCATTAACTATATCAGGAAGAGCATCTTCAAGTTTATTATGAGGTATGTTTACTTCTATACCATCATATATTCCTCTTTTTGTTATATAATTAACAACAAGAATCATCTTAATATACCTCTTCTTAATTATTATTCTCCCAAACAGGAAGTTCTATAATTTCTCCAGGAAATATCTCTGCAGAAATATTATTATGAGTTTGTATGCAATCAATAAGATCTCTGATGTCATAACCTTCTTTATAAGGAGTTATAGACCAGAGCGTGTCTCCAGATCTTATCATATATTCTTCCCAATGATCTACTTCAGGTACATCAGGCTCAAGAGCTTTGATAAATCCATAGAACAATCCTATGACTATAACAGTCATAATAAGAAAACATATAAGATTCTGAACTGCTTTACTCATTGTTATATCCTCCTTTAATGACGAGGCTGGAAAATCGCCATTATACAACTCATATATCTGTGTTCTGTTCTATCAAATTTCCAGTTAGGAAATTCTTCTTCAAGATGCTTAATTATCTCTTCAAGAGGAAGTTCACATTCACTAATTTCAAAAGAAAGTTCAGGTCCTCCGATGTGTTCTACATTCTTAAGTGTTCTCATGTTTATTCCTCCTTAGTAGATTCTCTTGACAATGAATTCAAGAATTCAAAATAATCATCTTCTGCATAAAAATCAGGTCCACCTAAAAGAAGAAGATTATATGCATATTCAGCACCATGTTCCTTAGAATACTGAATGAGTTCCTCTTTAGTAATTTTATCCATCACGAGATAACTCCTCTCTTCTTCATGTTATAATAACACCAACGTTGAACTTTAGCATCATCCATTTCATAAAATGAATCCATTTCAGCATCAAACTGTGCTTTATATTCATCAATCATTTTCTTCTGATTCTGAATACAATTACCAAAATAATCATATCCTGCTTCAAGATCAGATGCCATATTATGAACCATTGTATTAAGTATATTCTGTTTATCTTCAAACCACATCTCAAACCAATCAATCTTCATAATAAGCACTCCTTATTTTTTATATTTTAATTATAATATAATAAGGAATAAAAATCAACTAAAAAATAAGAGTTAACTAAATAAATAGTTAACTCTTTAAACAGGTTTTATTTGATTTATATAATCATAGATTTCTTCCCAACTGTCACATCTATGAAGTCCAAATTCTTTTTCATCAATATCTTTATTATAAGAAGTAGTAAATAATATTCCTGATGCTCTTTCCTTAAAATTATTTATATAATCATCTATAAGAATATCACCACTAATTAAATTCTTATGATAAGTAGTAATTAGATTTTGAATAGGAATATCAGGGAAATAATCTTCTAACAATTTAACTTTAAATTTAATATTTCTATAATCAGTAGTAGTTACAAAATATATTTCATGTCCTTCTTCATAAAGTTTTGGAACATATTTAACTGCATCAAATTTTGGTTTAACTAATCTCCACAGTTCTTCTTCACATAAAGGTTCATAAATTTGTTGTTTTGTTAAATCAGAATATGCTAAACTCATATCCCAGTTATTAATACTATTCCATTTAACATTCTTATTATATTTATTGTTTAAAAAATTGCACCATGCTTCTAATAAATTCCAGATTGTATCATCACAATCAATTAATATTCTCATTATTACCTCCCTGAACTGCCGAATCCACCTTCTCCTCTATCAGTATCAGAAATTTCTTCTGCTTCTTCAATACTAACATCAAGAACAGGCAACAGAGTAAACTGAGCTATTCTATCTCCATGATTAATTACTTGTGGTTCAACTCCATCATTATGAAGAGCAACCATCCACTCCCCACGATAATCACTATCAATGATACCTACTGAATTTGATAATCTAAGATGCTTTTTGATACCCATACCACTTCTACAAAATACAGCTGCAAAATAACCTTTTGGAATTTCTGTAGAGAACCCTGTATGAATAGTTACTGCTTTTCCTGGATCAATCTTAGTACCTTTATCTTTCCAAACAAATTCAGGTATATTAAGTTCTTTATTTATTGTCCACTCATAGTAGACATCATTTGTACAATCAGCATATATATCAAAACAAGCATCAGTATCATGTGCTTTTGTTGGCAGTATAACATCAGGATGCAACTTCTTTATCTTAAGATTTATCATATCAAGATCCTCCTATTATTATTGTTATAATTATATTATATATCATACAATAAATCAACTAATAAAAAATGAGGTAGCAACTAAGCTACCTCATTATTCTCGAACATTATCTTTTTACTTAATGTGGTAACTTAAAATGTTAACCTACAAAATAATTATAAGCAACAGTAGCCTTGGATTCTCTTAATCCATAAGTGCCACTACCACATCTTTCATAACACTTTGCAAAAGCAAGTGCGGCATCTTGTTCGTCCGTCATGTTTAAAAATGAGTCATAATCAAATGACCACGAATAACAATATCCAAAAGTATCTAATTCATACTTGATTGTATCAAAAAGAAATTGAACTTGTTCTTCTACATCAGCACCAAATATACTTCCATAAGCACTTCTATTCCACTGGCATAAGCCATAGTAGTAACCAGAACTGCCATAAGCGTAAGGATCTAAATCAAGAGTAAATCCTCCACACTCTATCATCATGTTGCCGATAATTCCTGCACATACATAATCATTATAACCTTGTTCTTTTAATAATCTCCATACGGTTGAAGCTACAGGATATTCTTTTTCTTGCTGTTCTGTTGTAAATCTCTGTGTAGCTTCTACTTCAGCAAGTTTGGCTTTGTAATCGTTCTGTAGATATTTATACATCCACCAATCATGCTGTAGCATTCTTATCATGATTGAATCTTCAGAATAATGCATCTTTCTAAGATATTCAGCTGCTTGGTGAGCATTATTCATCTGATATGAACAATCATCAATTAATTCTTTCAGATAATTCATATCATCAGTTTCAATCATTTCAACATGAGCTAATTCTATATTATACCTTTCGGTAGCTTCCTCTTGAGTTATTCCAACAGCCAGTACTGTAGTTGATAACGTAACTACTAGCGATAAAATAACTATAAAAAGAATAATGTTCGAGGCAAGGGAATGTTTTCTCTTCATTTCTTTACCTCCAAAAATGTTCGTTTTGTTCTGATTATAATGATTATCGTTAATCTTCTTTTTGTGAGAAAGACTCGAAACTTGGACTAAACTCTGGAGCTGGCGAGAGGACTTGAACCTCCAACCCACTGATTACAAATCAGTAGCGCTGCCGATTGCGCCACACCAGCACTTAGTTTCGGTAGCGCAGAAGATATTCTATCTTTTATTGGCCGACATTTACATGCGCCTTCAATATTTATTCTTCAGATGTAGTTTCTTTAAGTTGATTGTGTAGCTTAAGAACAGCAGCTTCTATATAATCATCAATTTCATCAATGTTTACATGGAAGTTCTTCTCTGCAAGTTTCTGAAGAACATATGCCTTCTTTTCTGCTCCTTGAGAAGCATCATAAATCTGCTCTGCAGCAGCAACAAAAATTTCTACATATTTTAAAATAGATGCTAATGTTGCAGCAGAAACATTCTTCTTAATCCAAGGAACTAAAAATGTTGTAAGTACAATAGCTATTAAAGCAACTACTGCTTTGATAAGTTCGGTGTAATCCATATTACTTCCTCCTCTTATTATTATATTTATATATACATGTTAAATCAACTAAACAAAATCATAGCAACAACAATCTCATAAATAATTGTTTCTTTTAAACTCCACGTGCTTCAGCAGAATCCTTAATATGATTATAAAATAATAACTCTTTATAATCAGAATAAGTATAATTTTCATCTTCAAGAACTTTTGAAAGATAATCAATAACTTCTGTATATCTATCAGATAATCTATACCTCTTAAAATCTCTGTTCTTTATTCTATACTTTAGAAAAGCAAATTTTATATTAAGAATAAATTTTAATGATTGAAAAAATGCTTTAACTTTTACCATTTCATCACATTGTAGTAATAAAAGAATTTATACCTTGCCTCTTTAAATCTGCTACAACCCTTTCTGCATTTGCTTTTACACTAAATGCTCCTACTTGAACTTTATAAAGATTATTTATTATTCTGATATATGCATTTTTATAGCCCGCATTAATCGAATCATCCAATGCTCTAATTGTAGCCAGATAATTTTCAGCATTTTTCTTAATTGAAAATGCTCCTGTTTGAACTCTGTAGATTGTTGCTGGCTGTTCTTTCTTAAGAAAAAAGGATATTACATTATCAACAGGTCTAGAATAAACAACATTTGTATCTCTTTTACCGTCTTTTAAAACTCTCGTGCTTCCTCCACCATCCAAATTTACAGCATTAGGAATATTAAGATCTACAAGCATACCTCTTAACTTTGAAAAATTATACCCAGGAGATTCTACAACAATTAGATAAATATAATTATTATCATAACCTAAGATAGTTCTTCTAGCATTATAGTTAATTTCAGAACCAATATCTGCATCTACTGCATGACCATCAATGAGTAAAACAGGATATCCTGATACAAAATCAGAAAATGTTTTATCATATGTTCCAATAACTAATTCTCCATTTTTTGTTCCTATCCCTTTAAGATAATTTCTATCAATATTTATTTCTTTACCTTCATCAACAAAAGTGAAAACTGTACTTCCATCACTTAATGAATAAAATCCACCATTACAAAGTAAATCAGGCTTCTTTTCTTGTCTGTCATAAAATTCTTCAAGTGTTTCTCTAGGCTCTTTACATAAAGAAAAATCAATTTTCTCTATCTCTGTTTTATTCATCTTATATATCTTAGCACATGAATAATTTTTTGGAGTTAGAATTTCCATAATTCACCTTCTTTCCTTTATCTAATATGCTGGCGGAGAGTCAGGGACTCGAACCCTGAATGCATTTCTGCACAACGGTTTTCAAGACCGCCCGACTACCAATTATCACAACTCTCCATATATGGTGGGGAATGCAGGAATCGAACCTGCGCCGCTATAAAGCAGATGGTTGATCAGACCATTCAGATGCCACTTCTCTAATTCCCCATATAAAAGGTTTTGTATTCCACTTAGCTTGGCTCAGCCGCTCAGCGCACAAGCGTTTCACCTTAAGCATCATATCGCTTATCAATGCTTCAGAGTCAAGCATAGGAACTGGCGGAGGATACAGGAATCGAACCTGTACTACCTAAGGGGTAGGATGGATTAGCAATCCACTGCGATACCATTACGCCAATCCTCCATGTGGCGGTTATAATCTAGATTATCTAGAAGAAAACTGAGCCGCCGCAGTTAAAGTATGCTCCGAAAAGACATACCGCAATTTTAATTTGAATGGCTCAACCCACTCTTGCAGAGGTTTCCTCTGGAGTTCCTCGACTTTATTAAGTCCACTTACTAATTAGGCTGTTCATCAAACTCCATTTAACAAAGACCGCTTTGACACTTTAAATAAAGCCTATGTGGTTTATAACTCCACTAATTTTGCACCTAATTAACAACATTCAGTACCGAGTGATGGAATGGTACTCCCAAGGAGAGTCGAACTCCTATTTGCACCTTGAAAGGGTGCCGACCTTACCTTTTAGTCGATGGGAGCATAAAAATAGTTGGCTGTTCCTCAAACTCCATTTAACAACAGCTTTATTAAAGTAATCTCAAATTTGATTAAATAACTATGCGTTGCACCAGCTATTAAATAAAAATCCCTGCCCTATGCGATCTTCGGATAAGTGAAGTGCAATTGTACAGGGATTGTTTGAAGTGGTTGCAGGGGGTGGCTCCGCCCCACCGATCTTCAGATAATGAGTCTGACGAGTTAAACTGACTACTCTACCCTGCGATATGAAGCGTAGTAGATGTAGCCGTTTCCTTTATCTCATTAGAAAATGCTCCCTACATTTACTACTTATATATAAACCTATTTTATTTATTGACGGTTAGGTTCATCCGTCAATCCATGATTTCTGGACTTCTCTCGCTTTTTGGGGATTTGACTAATTTCATAGGCAGTTCCTCCATTAAACGAAATATTTACAGAGTTAATTTAAAGAGTAACCCTTGTATTAATCTCTTTATGGCTCCTCAGATAGGGCTCGAACCTATAACCGCTCGGTTAACAGCCGAGAGCTCTACCATTGAGCTACTGAGGAAAATTAAAGTTAATAAAGTTTACTGGAGATAATTAAATCCGTGACCTATTCCCCTATATCGTCATATAGGACGCTATTCAGTCTCAACCCTTGACACAACTATTAGCGCGCCCTCATTGTGCATTCGTCCCAAGGCTGTCTCAGTAGACCGCGAGCTTTATTAACTTATGGTGAGAAGTGTCTTATTAGCATCTTCATGAAACGGTTTCTCTATTGGAGCCGTAGCATATGATACTAACTCCTTAGATTGCTAACTTCTCTGGTCGAAGATGTCCGATTTGCACGGCGACTTCTGCTCCCAAAGCAGATATGTTACTATTACACTACATCCTCGATATTAATGAAAATTTAATTCACCAATCTGACCTTATTATTACGGACCTTCGCCCTACCAACTGTTAAATCTTCAACCATATTCGATCACGAACGAAAACAAGTCTGAGCCATAAGTAGCGACCTCATGACTTCTTGCCCTCAGATACACTCTGCGTTATCCTTGAAAGGCCTCTACAGCCAATTCTGTTCGAGAGGATTGACTACCTCCAACTTTCACCCACCATTCAGAAAAAATTGTTATTTCAAGCATAATAACGACTTTCTTCCGTTGTCAATGTATTGGGCTACTTGTACCTTGACCTCATCTTATAGTCATGTTACCATGACCTCACTACAAACTCCCTTACTGGCTTTACCAAGGTTTGCCCTGATTGCCACATCAGTAACCTAACTTGGCTTCAGTTTACGCTTTTAACGCTTAACTTCTATTACGGAAGCGATGAGACAGTATCTTTAATTGCGATTTTGTTAGCACAACTATCCTCTAGCCATACCTTTAGGTACAGGTAACTCTTATCTCACGATAAAAGCCATCTAAGATTTGTTAGGGTATCCTCTAACATTTCCATTCTAGTTCAATCCGAAGACCGGATAGCTTCTCAGCACAATGGCATTTGCTCTTCACTGAGTTGTAAAATAAAATCAGATTGCTAAATTAAATTTTCAATGTTCATATTATATATACAATATTTTTGAAGAGGTAGGAGTTGAACCTATGGTTATCCACTTTACTGACTCGAACAGTCACTCTTACCAGTTAAGAGCCTCTTCCATATCTAATATAAAATTTCTAAGATTGAGCCATAGGACTTTCACCTATGGGAGTTGTGGTAGGATTATGTCAGCGCTAACTTACCTACGGTCTATCACCGACCAAGTTTTAACATGTTACACAACTTTTTCAAGAAAATATTTTTAAGAAAATCTTTAACGGCCTTGACCGCTCCGCGGATTGTGCGGCGCCTCCTAAGCAAATTTTCTGCTATACTATTCATTAGTTTGTACGGACTAGTATAGAATAGTTTGTACACATAGCATATTATTCTTGGCTTTATACTCACTACTCAACTTATTTATATATTAATTATAATATACAATCCTTAATAAATCAACTAATTAAGTAATAGTTACGAGAGTAGACCAGCTTTTCACATATCTTCTCTTTCGATTTCGAACTCTTTTGTTATCTACATATAGTGTAGTTCCAGGAAGTTTGTCTCGGCATCTTTCACTATTACTTATGGCACCGCTGACTGGGTTCGAACCAATACTAAAGGAGTCAAAGTCCTTCGTGCTACCATTACACAACAGCGGTATATAAGAAATTGAGAAACGCACTTTTTAGGCCTTTCTGGATAGCAGCATTTTTTAACTACCAGTCTCTCCAAAACTCAATTTCAATTATATTTTAAATACTTTCGTATCTAAAATCAACTTTATTGCTTGTACCTTACACTCTAGCTTAATCCTAAGATTACTAGAACCTCAATTATTATCCTCATCCTCGCCTCAGGTACAAATTAATTAACTAAAGGCTTTTTTATCCTTAGTGCCCTCTAAGTCAATAATATATGTTATCTCTTTTCGTTTCATATACTATTATTTATTAGTTCTGCCCTACGGCTCATCGCTTATTGGAGATAGGGCATTTGGTCCTGGTGTCAGGAGTTGAACCTGCATCTGACGATTATAAGTCGCCGGCTCTGACCAATTGAGCTACACCAAGTTATCGAAGGTAACGCAAGAACAATAACTAAAGAATCGTTACCCTTATTCTTTTCTCATAAAGGTGGCTACCATTCCACCTTGGTGGTACAGGCAGGATTTGAACCTGCAACGCACATCTACCACTAAGAACTCTGGTTTTACGATGCTCATTTACCTACGTGAAACTGTACCAGATTGGTGCCGCTGACCGGAATCGAACCGGTACGAGGGAAACCCTCACGAGATTTTAAGTCTCGGGCGTCTGCCAGTTCCGCCACAGCGGCATATTTAATTATCAATATATAAAAATAATTAACTACACGAGTATCTTAAACCTTATCATATAGATATCAGGTAATACTCCCTCACCGCAAATCCACAAATTTCCTCGTTAACTATTTATTACATTATTTATTATAATATATTATTTCTAAAAAATCAACTAATCTCTCAAAAGTTTTTCTAATTCTTCCCATTCCTCATAATGTTCGAATCCATCAGGTCCCACTAGAAGAACCACTCCATAGGCGGATTCTCTATTAGTTTCTTTCATATAAGAAAAAATATCTTCCTTAGTAAAATAATGATTTTTATTTAACTGCTCTTCGTAATATTGAGCTTTAACTGTTTCAACTAACGTATCAATCATTTATTTCACTCCTTATTTATTATGTATTTATTATAATATAAAAAGGATTGAAAATCAACTAATTTCATTCTTTACTACATTTCTTTGCAAGATTTGTTAATCTAGCATAGATAACTTTATTATTACACTCATCACAGCATCTGCCTTCTTCTTTTATTGGCCAAGGATTATTACCAAAACCTTCATGCTCTTCGCCACAAATACAGCAAATATATTTTTCCATCTTCTAGTCCTCCACTCTTATAACAGGCCAACCCATACGATAACAATACTTAAATACTCTCTTGAGAGTTTCTATATCATGAATCTCAGAGCAACCATCATCAGTAGGATCATCCCAACCTGTCCAAATCTTTGCCGTTTTGCCTTCATTAACATAGTTTCTTGCTTTCTTATAAAGATCATTCTTAAGAGCGTAATCCATAATTTATCCTCCTCTTAACTTATAAGTTAATTATAAATTAAAAAAAAGAAGAAAATCAACTAATTATTCAACAACTTCTACTTTTGTTATTGTAAATCCTGTTCTATAAACATATTTTACAAAAAGTTTTAAATCATCAAATTTATCTACTATCTCTTCGAAAGAAGCTCTTCTATATGCTTCATTCATACCTTTTATAGCAAAAAGTGTATCATAATCATTTAAATCTTCAATAGTTAACTTTACTGTTTTACCTTCATTTACTAAAGTTCTTGCTTCCTTATACATAGGATCTGTAAATGCTACATCCATCAATATTCTCCTTTAATATTGCTCAACAATATCCTCCGCGTTAAAATTAACCATCTTACCATTTGTAATAAGTACTGCTTGAGTATCACTTATTTTGGTATATACAATACCTTTATAACGAAATAACCCAAGAGGTATATCTTTAAATAACATATCTATCTCTATATTCCTTTATAGTAGCATTATTTACACTTGAATATTCTTCATCAAATTTAGTACCATCATATTCCCAATTACAATGTTCACAAATCCAATAATTATCAAGTGTTTCTTTTCCACAAATAGGACAGGTTACTATATTATAACCATAGTCTTTATATTCTATCGTTTCTTTAAGATTAGTCATAATAGATTCACCTTCCTTATTATTATTCTAATATATTTCTTATAAAATATCAACTATTCTTCTCGAGGTATTTCATCTATATATTCATACCTCTGATTAGAATCATACATCTTTCCAATAAATTCTCTATAAGATCTTTTAAAAGATGTAACTGTTTTATGATTTTTATTATATACAGTCATAAACTCTTTTCGTTTATCATATTTAATATAGCTTAGATCTCCTGTTTTCTTATCTAAAGCTATATAACCAAAAATATTCTTATAATCACAAGGAGTATTCATAAGTTCTTCAGAATACTTCTCATATTCATCCTCAGACATATCAAATTCTTTATTATCTTTGATATGTTTATTATAATGATTGGTACGATTTCTTTGACTAGTAAATTCTTCTTCAAAATCATCAAACAGATATAAACTTTTCACGATGTTTTATTTTCCTTATTCATAATATTCCGAGCAACATAAACACCACTTGCTGATGCTTGAGCAAGTGAATGAGTTACTCCGCTCCCATCTCCTATTATATATAAATTTTGTTTTGCTTCTAATTGATTATTGACTTCAACCATCATATTATAAAACTTAACTTCTACTCCATAAAGTAAAGTATCATCGTTTGCTGTGCCAGGAGCTATTCTATCAAGAGCATAAATCATCTCAATGATATCATCAAGAAATCTTTTCGGCATTACAAGAGATAGATCTCCAGGTGTAGCATCTAATGTTGGCCTTATAAAAGATTCTTCAATACGCTTTTCAGTGCTTCTTCTACCATTCACTAAATCTCCAAATCGCTGAACAATAACACCTTCACCAAGCATGTTAGACAATCTAGCAATTGATTCTCCATATTCATTACTGTTATTAAATGGATCTGTCATATGTTTACTTACTAATAAAGCGAAATTAGTATTATCAGTCTTTAAAATTTCATCTTCATAACTATGTCCATTAACAGTAATAATACCATTAGTATTTTCAGCAACAACTTCTCCGCGAGGATTCATACAAAATGTTCTTACTAGATCATTATACTGCTGAGTTCTATAAACAAGTTTACTCTCATAAACTTCATCCGTTATATGAGCAAATACTTCATAAGGAAGTTCTACTCTTACTCCAATATCTACTTTGTTAGATTTAGTCTTAATATCTAATTCTTTACAAAGTTCTGAAGTCCACTTACTACCACTTCTACCAACAGATATTATACAATACTTACACCAATAAGTATCTTCATTTCTTGTTTCAACAATATAATTATCTTCTGCTGAAAAAGGAAATTGCTGTAAACATTTTTCAACTTTAGTAACTTCAGAATTAAAAATAAGTGTTATTTTATCCTTTAATTCTTCATATAAACATTTAAGAATCTTATAATTTAAATCAGTACCTAAATGTCTAATCTTAGAATTAAGAATATGAATATCATTTCTTATACAATCAATATTAAAAGATGCATTATGACTATCAAATAATTTTACAGGTTCATTAAGATAAGATTGATTAATCTCATCTACATAATACATCAAATCAAGTGCAGCTTCATTACCTGTATAATCGCACAAATTGCCGCCATAACTATTCGTTATAACATACTTACCATCTGAATAAGCTCCTGCTCCACCAAAACCATTCATAATAGAACAATTTGCACAATTTATACATGAACTTACTTTACCTGAATTTATTGGACAATCTCTAGAAGATAAGTTTACTCCTTTTTCAAGAAGAAGTATACTTAAATCTGGTCTCTTATCTGCAAGTTCTTTAGCACAGTAGATACCTCCTGGACCTGCACCTACTATTATCACATCATATCTTTTCATAAAACACCTTTTATTATTAATCTCTATATTCATTCATTAATTTTAAATAACATGTAGGGTCTTTATAAATCAAGTTATCCATTTCTACTAATCCTTCTTCATCTTCAATATCATGCACTCCATCATAATCATAATAATTATGATTTCCTCTGTTTAAAGCAATAAATATTTTCTCATTATCATTAAAATATAATGATAAACATTGAAATCTTATAGTTAGTAATTTTGCAAACCAGTAAGAATTATATGTTTTCCATCCACAATCAACTTTAAATCTTCTTTCTATGAAATCAAGGATAGTTTCATTCATTCTTCAAATTCTTCACTTTCGTCAGTTTTATACCAACCTATAGATTCTTCTCCTGTAATAGAATTAGTCCAAATTTCTACTGTACAATTTGTAATTATTGTACATTTATCATATATATTTGTTTCTATTATTTCTTCCATTAATAAACCCTTATTAAAATTTATCGGCACTTTCGTAGTACCCACGGTCATTGATGAATGCCTTACTTTTGGGACGCTGACTCGTTCCGCAATTACAACATTAAGGCTTGAGGGGCTTACTTCAGGATCTCGCATCACCCATACGACTTATCGTATACTGTACTCTCTTGCATCAGCACTGTCAGGAGTCGAACCATCAAGTTTGCAGAATCAAACTGCGCTTCATTACAGCTACCTCCGAGGCATCGTATCCACGTAAAATTGGTATGACACCTGAGAATTGAACTCAGATTGATAGATTAAAAGTCTACTATTCTACCATTGAATTAGTGTCACATATTATAATTTTATTATAATGAATCATATACAATAAATCAACTAATTTCTATCTTTTCATATTTACCACAATAACATTCCCCTGCATAATCTTGTTCTCTAAATAACTTGCACATACATATAGTATCTTTCGTATGCTCTAATGCACAAGGACAGTATCTTGCACCATATTTTATTTTCATTTCTTTTAACTGTTTTTCTGCTTCTTTTGCTAATTCAAT
>Ga0265298_10003035_pt1 | contig 22556 bp, 18 predicted proteins | sample AusTroGonzalo_MG_3_FD_193486 | JGI IMG/M metagenome (GOLD analysis project Ga0265298, IMG submission 193486) | Bovine rumen microbial communities from tropical cattle in Woodstock, Queensland, Australia - Gonzalo_01 | ecosystem: Host-associated > Mammals > Digestive system > Stomach > Rumen ...
AAGGATTCCAACCTTCCGGTGCAAGCTGAGGGCCGGCGCATTCTGGTGGTACCTGGACCGCGTGGCGCACGATCCAAAGGTCAGGCCCCTCAAACCTCTCAAGGCTTTTTCCTTTGCCGACCAGGACGGTCTCCTTTACCGCGTAAGTGCGGAGGGACGACAGATATTTCTGGACATCTTCCATGCCCTCACAGATGGCTTTGGCGCTATGAGTTTCCTCCTCACGCTATCGGCAGAATACATACACAGGCGCTATGGGGTTGAGATTTCTTATAACTGCCTTGCGCTTGATGTTAAGGACCGGCCCGTATATGCGGAGGTGGAGGACAGTTTCAAGAATGTTTTCTCCGGAAGGCACGGACAGCTGGAGAAGAACGTTGATGCCTACCACATCCGCGGGGCGGTCCTGCCGCTTAATTCTGTAAAAGATTTGAGGCTTGTCATGCCTGTGGCCAGCGTAAAGGAAGTCTGCAGTGAGTATGACTGCACTGCAACGGAGCTGCTTACTTCCGTGATGCTGTGGGCGCTGCAGGAAGAACATCGGCAAGATACTTCCAAACGCAAGCGGAGCGTGCTCAAAGTCTCCGTGCCTATCAACCTCCGCCCGCTTTACGGCAGCCGGACGGTGAGGAATTTTTCTTCTTACGTTAACCTTGGAATAGATATTAAAGATGGGTACTGTTCTTTTGCTGACATTGTTGCTGCGGTTAAGTCGCAGAAGGCGCACGACCTTGCCCAGGACCAGCTAGAGCCTAAGATTGCCGCCAACGTTGAACTGGAGGAAATGCTGCTTGTGCGCATGCTTCCGCTGTTCATCAAACATCCTATTATTGATATTATTAACCTGCTGCACGGGGACAGGTTCTGCTCACAGACGTTGTCCAATATGGGTAACGTGCAGGTACCTTCTGAGATGGTTCCGTATATAACGGACCTTGACTTCATGCTGGGCCGCCAGCGCGGCAACTCCGGCGCTTGTTCATGCGTAGGATATAATGGCAGGCTGTTTTTCCACATGACACGCAAGATTGCCCGCAACGGTTTTGAGTGCGCGTTTATCAAGCAACTCTCCGCTTTGGGGATTCATGCAGAAACTTCCATAGAGGGGTTGGCGTAAACGTTTCCAACAGCCCTAGAACGTTCCAAAAGTCCGGGAAACCGTTCCAGACGTCCGGGAATTTTGGACGTCAGGATCAAAATACCCCCCCCCTTATTTGCGCCCAACGTCCCAGTTTTGGGGACGTCTGGAACACTGGACGGTGGGATGAGGGTTAGAAGGAGGAGTGAGATTGGGATTTGGGGGTGTGGACAATTATTAGTATATTGCCATAGATTTGAATTTGAGTATGAAACGAGTTATTATTGCTATGGCATTTTCAGTGTTGGGGCTGTTTTCCTGCAAAGGGTATAAGGACTTGGATGTTAACGAGTTTGAGGCAATGTTGCAGACAGATGCATCGGTCAGGCTGGTGGACGTGCGGACGGCGGAGGAGTTTGCTCAGGGGCACATGCCGGGGGCGGTGAATATTGACTGGCGCGGAGAGGGGTTTGAGGAGGAGGCATCGGCCCGGCTGGAGAAGGACAGACCTGTGATGGTGTATTGCAGGAGCGGGAGGCGCAGTGCAGAGGCCGCGGCGGTCCTGGTAGGGATCGGGTACAAGACCTATAATCTAAAGGGCGGGATTCTGGCCTGGGCCGATGCCGGCAAACGCGTCACCAAGTACGAGGTGGAACGCTTCTGGACGGCGTCCGGCAAGCCCGCGGAGATTACGCTCATCAAGCATGGATCGCTGGAGATCTGGTACGGCGGACGGTCCATTCAAATAGACCCTGTGGCCGGGCTGGGCAAGCCCACGGACTACGCTGCGGAATTCCCCAAGGCCGATGTCATCCTGGTTACGCACGAGCATGGCGATCATCTTGAGGATGAGACCATTGCAACACTGACTGGCCAGGAGACGGTGCTGATCCTGAACGGGACAAGCCGGGATAGGATCGGACGGGGAGAAGCCATCGGCAACGGGGAAAAACGTGATCTGCCCGGAGGCATTTTGCTGGAGGCCGTGCCTGCGTACAACACCACGCCGGGGCGGGAAATGTTCCACCCCAAGGGCAACGGGAACGGGTACGTGCTCACCCTGGACGGGCTGCGCATTTACGTGGCCGGGGATACGGAAGACGTACCGGAGATGGCCTCTCTGGCCGATATCGACGTGGCATTCCTTCCTGTGAATCAGCCATATACGATGACACCGGAGCAGTGCATTGCCGCCGCCAAGGTGATTCGTCCTAAGGTGCTAATCCCCTATCACTACAGCAAAACAGACCTGACGCCCGTACTTGAGGGGTTGCCGGACATGGATGTGAGAATAAGACAGATGCAGTAATGAACAGGTTGCTGTCAGAAATGCTCTTACGTGCCGATCCTTCCCAGGTAGAGGGATTGGCAAGGTTCTTTAAGACTGGCCCGGGGCAATATGGATACGGGGATAAGTTCCTGGGGATCAAGGTGCCCGTGACGCGGGCCGTGGTTAAGGAGTGCTGGAGGTCAGTTGGGTTTGAGGATCTGGAAGAGTGCATTTGCTCCGAGTACCATGAAGTGCGCCTGGCTGCGCTGCTGACGCTGGTAGAGGTGTATAAACACGCCAAGCACCCGTCATTCGCCGGCTTGACCGGCGAATCTATTCGTCAGAAGTGTATTGACTTTTATTTAAGTCACACCGCCCACATAAACAACTGGGACTTAGTGGATCTGAGCTGCTATCCCCTGCTTGGCGAATGGCTCCTGGATAAGGACCGCTCGCTGCTGTATGACCTGGCACGGAGCGGCAGGACCATCTGGGAGCAGCGCATCGGCATGGTGAGCACCATGACCTTTATCCGCCACGGGCAGCTGGAAGACACCTTTGCCATAGCGGACATCCTGCTGCACCATGAGCACGACCTCATCCACAAAGCCGTGGGCTGGCTTCTCCGTGAGGCCGGGAAGCGCGACAAGGCGGCACTGGACGCATACCTGCAGGGCCCTGACCCCCATTCCGGGCTCTCTCTCCCTCATTCCGGGCTTGACCCGGAATCCCCCCGCTACCGCACCATGCCCCGCACCGCCCTCCGCTACGCCATCGAAAAGTTCCCCGAACCCGAACGTCAGCAATACCTTGCCAAATGAAAAGACTTGTACTATTTGACCTGGACGGCACGCTTCTGAATACGCTGGAAGACCTTTCAGAGGCCGTGAACCATGCATTGGAGCTTCGCGGGCTGACCCTCCATACCATCGACGAATACCGCGGCATGGTGGGCCACGGGGTGCGGAACCTGGTGCAACAGGCGCTTGAGGCTTCCGGTGCTATTGCTCCTCATTCCGGGGACGCTATTGCCCCTCATTCCGGGCTTGACCCGGAATCTCTTGTTGACACCGCCCTTGCCGATTTCAAGGCCTACTACCAGGCGCACATCGACGTACACACCCACCCCTATCCCGGAATACCGGAGCTCCTGGCCGATTTGCAGGCGCGCGGCGTCACTCTGGCAGTGGCCTCAAACAAATTCCAGGAAGGCACGGAGTATCTGGTGCAGAAGCTTTTCCCGGGGATTGATTTCGTGGCTATAATGGGCAACCAGCCCGGTATGCCGCTGAAACCATCGCCGGAGATAGTTCAGGAGGTTCTGACCCGGGCCGATGTTTCCCCGGAAGACGCCATCATGGTTGGTGACTCCCCCACCGACATGCGCACCGCAGAGAACGGAGGGATTGAGGCGCTGGCGGTGACGTGGGGGTACCGTTCAGCGGAGGAGCTGTCCGCCACCTTCCCCGGGGTGAGGCTTATTCATAGCGTCCCGGCCCTGCGGATTCAGCTGCTGGGGTTCTACGTAAGCGAGCCTTTGACCACGGCACCATCGGCCTTTGAGACACCGCTGCAACGATTTGTGTATGAGAGGTTTGAATCGGCCCGGATCCCTTTTGAGCGCGTGGATACGGACCCCGGCATCACCATGGAGGACTGCGCACACATCAGCGCAAGGACCGGGGTGCCGATTGTGAAGACCATTTTCCTTTGTAACCGCCAGCAGACTGAGTTTTACCTTTACGTGACCTCGCACGACAAGCCGTTTGTGACGCGTGAATTCTGCGGTTTGTTGGGGATACCCCGGGTGTCCTTTGCTTCCGCTGAGAAGCTTTGGGAACTGACCGGCGCGCGTGTTGGCGCCACCACCATCTTGAGTGGCGCCTGGCCCGCCTGCTCGGGGGTGCACCTGGTGATGGATGCCCCCCTTGCCGCCGCCGAATGGTTCTCCTGCACAGACGGCACCCCCACCTGCTTTATCAAAATAAAAACCCGCCACCTGCTGGAAAAGTTCCTGGAGGGGCGGGAGGTGAGATTGATTTAGCGACGCCGCAAATACTTCGTCAGAGGCTCCTTGGTTCGGACAACGTAATCTGTTTTACCATCTGGATGAGTGATGTTTATTGTAAAGTCCAGAGTATACTCCGACGCCTTAAATGAAAAGGCCGCCTTGATTAAATCCCAGGTGGAAACACCGTCTGCAAGTTGGACTCGTCCGTTCAAGGTATATCCATTGGTGCCCTTGAAAAACGTGACATTGTCACATGTACCATTAGCAAATCTTAGTCCATTGCGATAAATAGTGGCTGTAATCCCGCTCATCTTCCTGGTATCTCCAGTATTTCCTACGGTCACAAACACACTACCCTTCGCAGATCTGAAACTGGTGGGGACTGCTGATGTTATCCTATAATTGATTACGCTGAAACCAGTAAAGTACTGGGCTTGGGCTGTAATTGAGATGAGCAAAGTGCAAACAGCGATCAGAAGTCTTTTCATAAGAACTATTTGATACGAGGGTCAGGACGAACATGAGCATTGGATTCTTTTTCCGCTTCGTTTTCCATACTTTTGGCGAAACGACCAGCCAAGAATCGGCTGTCCACGAGCCGCTGCATACAATGCCACAGGCCATTCCCTTCAGAGTGAGATTTCAAGCCTATTCTGCACCATGACTTATAGAACTTACTTCCCTCTCCGTCATTCTTACGATGATGATAATCCATGAAGTAATAAAAACCTGTAGTAAACAACAAACCCAATCCTATTACAAGATACAATTGGAAATCAACTGATGCGCCGAGTCTCCATGAGAGAAGTTGACACAGGACGATAAAGAAGTTGGCAAGGACTATGATAGCAGATGTCACAAGATGAGCGAAGTTCATTTCGATGAACAGGTGGTGCAAGTGGGTCTTATCCGGATGAAAAGGTGAATGACCACAAATCACACGCGCGGTCATTACTCTCAAAGTATCAAATACCGGAATGGCAGCAACAGCAAGAACAAAAGCACTTAACGATAAACCGGTACTATCAAGAACACTGGTCCCACGACCGGAAGCAAGCGCTGTAAAAACAAACAAAGTGAGCACGGTGCCCATTACCAGTGAGCCACCATCACCCAAAAACATTTTCGAGATGCCTCCAAACACGTTATGAAGGAAGAAAGGGACCAAAGCACCCATAAAGGACAATGACAGATTGAACATCATCCTTTCTCCCGAGAAATAAAAAAGTATGGCAAACGACAGGCATGCCATAATTCCATAAGATGAGCAATAACCATCAACTCCGTCAATCAGATTGATAGCATTAATAATACCCACTCCTGCAATAATTGACAATGGGACGCTCACCATATCAGGAATCTCATACAATCCCCATAAACCATGAAAATTATTGATCTCAACACCCAGCAGCAGCATAATAATCCAAACAACACCTATTTCAATAGCAAAACGCAAGGCAGCCGACATGTCATGTCTGTCATCCCATGTGCCGATAAAATACATCACTAACATGATTGCTGCTACTATCAAGCTTTGATTATCTTGATAATAAGCGAAAGCTACCAGAAATGCCACCAGAAAACCGACAAGCACCGTTGTACCACCCATAACCGGAACAGGAACGCGTTGCAATTTGCGGACATTGGGATTATCAACGATCTTATGTACCAGTGCATATTTCAGGACCAGTGGATACACCAGCATTGTTACCACAAATGCCAGGGCTAATAATACAAGTCCAAAACCTATAGAAATCATAGAACAATTCTTTTTATAGCCATTGTGTACTCTTTGCCCAACGTACGTAATCATCAAGAGGCAAAGGTTTCTTCAGCTCTAAACAGTAATACTTATGATAATCGTGCTGATGCTTGATCGTACTCAGACGGAGTTCTGTAACATCTTGTTTGCGCATAAGAGCCACAGGCATCTGAGTGTCTTCACTGAAGGCGGCTATGACATCAACAAAATGGGCAGCAAAAAAGGCCGAAAAACCATACGCTACATACAAGCCAACCTCAGTATTGAAGTACAGGTGAATAGTCTTACCGTCATTCTGAACTTCGTTTTGAATGATAATGTCCTTGTTAATCTGCATTTGTCTATACGTTAAAATTAATGTATTTGTGTGTTACTGACCTTTTGCAACTGACTTCACTCCTCTGGAAAATTTACTTACCCACACCTTTAAGGCATCAACAGGAAAGATTAAACAATACCGCATCGAATCCCAAGTAAACCTCCAAAGAGAAATGACTTTAATAATAAAGAACGGATATTTCTGATAATAGCTGTCATCTCTGTTTTGTCCAAAATTTCCATCCTCCAGGATAAGAGCTATTATCTTATCGGACTTCTTGCGCCAGCAACGGGCTGTTGAATAAAAAGGTATAATACTCTTGTCCATGCCTAGCCAGTATACAGCAAGTGCGGCAAAAGCTTTCCATTCACTGAACAGTCTGTAATACCTTAAGCGAGTTCTCAATAAATCCAAATCAATATCATTACGATATTTATAAAGCAATCTGCACCAGTCGCATATCTGACGCAATCCAATACCGCCATTGAAGAAATGCTGAAGGATGTGCGTAAACACAAATATGACATCGTCATCTACGGATGGAAGAGCAACTGCTACCCCTCCGTTTAGCCATATCCGGTCCTTATATGAACAGAACGCGCTAGCTTGAGCTGCATCAATTGCCATATTCATACGTTTCCACAACCCATTCCTCATAGAGCCATGCAACTCTACCTCCCACTTTCCAATAGTAAAATCAATGTGAAAACGATCCAGTAACTCTTCCCCATGCCTATCTGCGATTGCACCTAAAACGACTTTAGCTCTATCATAGTTCTTCTTGTCCAGTAAAAGATCCACATCGCCTGAAGCTCGCCATAAAGGGCGCTCGTAACATTGTGCAATACCTTGTCCCTTTACGAGCAATGCCTCTATCCCCTCCTTTTCAAACTTCACCATAAGATCACAGATGAAACGGTTCATTGCAATGTTTCGCTGCTCAAGACTCAGAGCTCCGTAAACAAAAGACAAGCTGTCCGGATCCGAGACTTCCATATCAGCGACATGCTCAAGACCGGCTGTGATTAGTCCTATCACAGATTGATCTTTAGCAATCTTATAAACCTCCTTAAAACTGATACTCTCATAAGGACGGAGTCTGGCATCGGTTTCCCAAAGCCCGGCTCTCAAAAGTTCAAAGAACACATCCAGATTAGAATGACCAGTTGAATTAACCATCTGCTAGAGATTCTTTAAAAAGAGATATGATTCCTTGATCTGTTTTTCAAAATCCAGTTCATCTCTACTAACTTGAATACAACGTGAAGACATCCCCTCATAATCAGAAGCCGACATATCACGTATTCTCTTTATATTATTTATCAAAGCCTCATAATCACCGGGGGAAGATGTATATCCCACTTGTCTCTCAGATATAAAGGTTGCACCCTCACCTCCTCCACAGAATAGAATCGGAAGCCCCTGAGGAAGTATATCAAAAACTTTTGAAGGGAAAGCGCCCCTGATACGCGTAGCCAATGGAACTATGCTGGCATCCATTTCTTTCAAGCGATCAGATATTTCTTCTTTCCTCACAAAGCCATGGGCAAAAACACCAGAATCCGGGTTTTCCGTAATCCAATTCTGTATCTCCACTAATTGCTTCCCTCCGCCAAGGATATGAAACTCCACATTCAAATCTTTCCAAGGAACATTCTTTACAATACCTGCCACATCCTGGGCAACTCCTAACATTCCGCTAAATACGAGTTTAAGCTTAGCATTCCTGCTCTTATGTTCTACAACGTTATAAGTTTGAAGATTCCTGTATAGGAAAAGATTCTTATTATCCCGCCAAAGGGCAGAACTCAGAACGGCATCAGAATCACTTTTGTTCCTTGAATCATCCCACGTCCCACTCAAAATGGAGATATTCTGCGCTACATGATTCAAGATTTCTTCGCTTTGTCCAAATACGCCATCAGCTTTCTTATAAAGATACTTCTCAAGACCGGCCATATACTTCCAGCTCCTGCTACCCTCATTCATAGCCCCCATATCAACAGCAGTCAAAGGCCAGATATCACTAACGTTCAGTACACACTTCTTTCCATACAAACCCTTAAACAGCATCATTGCGCTTTTGGCAACCACTAATGTGGGCGTTTGGATTATAATACAGTCATATGACTTGATTCTCCTGGTCTTGAAAGCAAACAACCAAATCATCACTGCAAAACTAAACATATTCAGTATCCTGAAAACAGGATTACGGCTTACAGTCGCAAATATCCAATACCTGAACAAGTGAACATTACCATGGACTTCATGCTTTGAGATACACCCTCTGTATCCATCAAATATCTTTCCTTTTGGATAATTAGGCAAGCTTGTTAACACATCAACGTCACATCCCTGCCTTTTTAAACCTTCCGCCATATTGGCTAGTCTTGACGGGGCAGCCCCCACCTCCGGCCAATATCGTTCTGCCACTAATAATACTTTCATTTTATCTTGTATCTGAGCTTTCCGCTAAAAGAAATCTCCATTACTTTCCCATCATGGAACTGATTGTATTCTGTAGAATACTTCCATGGCCTGATATCAATCCTTTCTGCACCTTCCTCAATTGATATATGTCTTTCATCTGCGCCATTCGCCAAATGTATATAAGACACAGCTTGGCCATCATACATATCTTCTACAGCAAAAGAACCATCGGCAATTTCAAATCTTCGAGAGCAGCATTTATGAAAACCGTTATGACTGGCATCAATACACTTGACAATAGAATGGGAATCTTCGCGATACTCAACACTTCCGATCTTCACTGATGCTCTCCTGCCCACTCTGAATCCCCCCCATACTTCAGATGAATTCTTCTCGTCAACCGTTACGGTATTATGAGCTATTGTCGACCTCTCTAACTGTCGTCTTGAATTCTTATTGTATGTCGAAATACCAGTATCAACGACAAACGGATTCCCGTCTATCCTTAATTCATAGTTGAAAGTATCCGCATGTGAATGTCCAGGCTGATAACAAGCGGTAATGCTTCCAACATCAACTATAGCTTCCAAATGATCATCTTTCAGCTTTCTGTATCCACACTCATCCATCGGAACTGCCGTCCAACTTAATCCCAGCCGCCTTGCATAATCCATCAACTGATACGCATCCGGAGCAATCTCATATGCAGAATCGTTCAGTATAGGAATCCTGCCATCGGCCCACACAATACTCTCCAGATGGCCGAGCATTCTAGAAGCAAATTGTTCTAGTTCCGGAGAAGTATTGATATTGATGCAATCAAGCAGCCGGTCAAGCAAAATGCAGTGATACATTGGTGATTGCTCATAATGCGCTCCATCTGAGAGAACTTGTTCCTTCAATTGCGTCAGCAGAAGTCTATCGGCTTTTCTGAACAACTCTTCATCATGAAAGAAACCCGCACCCATATATAGTGCATAAGCATCTTCAAGAAGGTGGTTGCCCAAAAGATGATACTCAAGCTTCTGGTTTAGAAACATCAACTGCGAGTACAGAGAATCTATGCGTGTTTTTGTTGCGCTGCCCGGATACAAAGAAAAGAATTTTATCCAATTGATGCACCGTAGAGCTATAGGATATGGATCCAGTCCGATTCTGTTAGTTGACAACTCGTCTATAAACTTGTCTATCCATCTGCAGCCTTCATCTTCAGGAAAACCGTTCTGGTTAATCCAGTCGAAGTAATTCTGATTATATGCCCATAGCATCCCATTCCCCGTATAATTCCATCCTTCGAACCCGTGTTTAATATTCAAGAATGTAAACTCTTTGCCTTCAAGACATATTCTTTTGGGAATTGGCGCGGTTTTCAGATGCACATTAACCCTGTCAGAAGCGACCAAAGCCTTATAAGAAGGATGTATCAGGCGATTCTTCACCTGATACATCACTTGAACAAGCCGTAAGTGACTGACTGTCCTCAGTAAAAGACCTAAATTCATTACAGAATGTCAATCCACCTCTTTTCCTTCAAGGACTTGATGGCTGCAAATGTAGCCTTGGAAGTATTAACAATCGAGTCAAACGGGATCAATGATTCTCCTCCCTTCTCACATCTTTCTGTCAAGAGAGCAAATTCAGCCTTTTGTCCCTTGTCCATGCCACTTTTAATCTTGGAGAACCCTTTCACACCATATCCCTCCAGTTTTCTCCAGTTATCAAGGACAAGCACCTTTTCTTGCGCAAACAGTTCAACTCTTTCTTTAGGATAAGATTTGCTTCCGTTCGCAAAATAGTTCACCACTGCATTGGTACCGTTCTCATAACGAAGCAGCAGGGTCGCGCAATCGGTGTTCTCCTGAGGATTCTCTCCCATTGCATTCATACAAACACTTACGACCTTGCTCCCTGAAAGATAAGAACAGAGATCAATAAAATGGCATGCCTCTCCAATAATACGCCCGCCACCGACTTCCAAATCGTGTACCCAGACTTCTGGCGGAATAAAACCGGCGTTCATTGTCGCAACAATATTCATGGGACCACTGCCGGCAAGTTGCTTCATTTTCACAGCAAATGGAGAAAACCTGCGATTAAAGCCAACCGTAAGGGTAGTTCCTTTTGGCGCAGCCTCGTAAGCAGAAATGATTTCTTCCAGTTCCTCTTCTTTCAAACAGAGAGGCTTCTCAACAAAAACACTCTTGCCAGCTTTCAGACACTCAAGAACCATAGGTGCGTGAAGATTGTGGCGGGTAGTAATAATAACTTGATTGACTTCAGCATCGTTCAGAATCTCGTGATAGTCACTGGTGGCATGCTCCGCCCCCATTTTCTTTGCCACGACTTTTGCTGTTAAACCGCCTGCACTAGCTATGTATTTAACCCTGGCATTTGCCTTCTTTAGATTTGGCACCACCGTACTGGATGTATAATTGCCAGCACCAATAATTCCCATTTTACCTCCACCTGGAGCAACTCGGCTATTCTCTATGGCAACGACCCGGGTGTCATTCTCTTCTTCGGGGAACCGCAGGATAGATGCAATATTCCCACGCTTGCGCATGTCACCATAGATCTCCATATAATCCTTAAGGTCAACCATCTCGCTTATCAAGGAATCCACATCCAGTCCGCCATTCTCAATACTCATCAGTATGGTTTCGAAATTGCGTTTTTCTGTCCAGCGCACATACGGAAGCGGATAATCATGCCCCTTTTGCTCGTAATCCTCATCATAACGACCAGCGCCATAACTGCAGGATACCTGGAAAGAAAGCTCTTTCTTATAGAAATCATCACGGCGCATATTCAAGCCGATAACACCGACCAGAATAATACGGCCTCGCTTACGGCTCATCTGGCAAGCATTATGGATAATACTGTCGTCATGAGCACTTGCTGTGATAATAACACCGTCTGCGCCAACACCACCTGTGAGTTCCTCAACTACCTTAATCTGATCATCACCTTTTGCAGGATTAACCGGGATGACACCCCACTTGGTGGCGAGGTCAAGTTTTGACTGATCAAATTCTACACCTACTACGCGACACCCGTTTGCCCTGAGCAATTGAGCGACGATCAGGCCTATCAGGCCTAGACCAACAACGACAATAGTTTCTCCCATTTCTGGCTTTAGGAGGCGTACCCCTTCCAAACCTATAGATCCTATTACAGTAAACGCCGCCTGTTCATCAGTCACTCCGTCCGGAATCTTCGCCACAAGGTTCTTGGGGACACAAACCATTTCAGCATGATTACCATTGCTGGCGACACGGTCTCCAACTCGGAATTCAGTCACGCCTTTACCCACAGCCACCACTTTACCTACATTGCAGTACCCCAACGGAAGCGGCTGACCCAACTTGTTAAACACAGCTTCCAGTGTGGGCATTATTCCATCAGTCTTCAGTTTATCAAGGGTTTGCTTCACCTTGTCTGGTTGCTGACGTGCCTTGTCAATCAAGTTGGCCTTACCAAACTCCACAAGCATACGCTCCGTGCCAAGTGACACAAGTGTACGAGTGGTTTTAATCAATACACATCCACTTTTAATCATAGGCGCCGGCACCTCTTCCAGGATGGTTGCGCCAGACTGTAAATCTTGAATAATTTGCTTCATTATTTCCTGATTCTTTTCTCTATTCCAAGCCAGTAGAACAATTTAATGCCAAAACTATACAGGCCATGCTGACTCTTGAACTTTTCAGTACACATTGGCATATCATGCCACTGCATCAGCTGTTCTTCACTGACTTCCAATTTAGCTGCAACTTGTTTAAATAAATCCTTGGCCTCTTCTTCAGTCAGTGGTGGCTGAGAGAGAATCTCCAATGCTTTTTCACGAGGCACCTGACCGGTCATTACCAAACTTGACAACTGTGCACGACGGGTTTCAAAACCAAATCGCGTAGGATTCCACCATCCCTCCAGGAACTTCGTTAACAAATCCTCGAAATGCTTCTGACCATACGCCTCGTAACCATACTCCCTGGACATCGTTTCAATCATCTCCTGTTTCGTAAAATGAACAAGATTCAAGGGTTTTACTGTCTTCACACCAAGAACATAAGGAATCCAAAACTTGTGTCTGAAACCGGAGGTATATGTATATTTCTTGATGGGGATATCACAATACTTCTTGCAAACATCCTTGATAAAAGTGCCGTCACCCGCAAACTCTCCGTCTTTGAACCATGATTGCGGGTTACTGACAATCTCAGTACAAATATTGTATCCGTTCAAGATATACTTAACGCCCAGTTTCTGAGAGTACTTGTCTATCATCGCAATGAAACAGTGGTCCTGTGGATTATCCTGACAACTCAAGCCTGTACGAAAGAAAGCTTTCTGCATCTCACGCATTTCGTCCCAATCCATTTTCTCTATATGAAGATGAACACCAAGTTTATCACAAACTTTACGGATATTCTCTTCTGCGACAGGGAGATTCCAGCCACAATCTATGTGAAAAACAAACGGACGCAATCCCCATTCAGTAACCGCAAGATGAAGCATGTAGCTGCTATCAAGCCCACCACTCAATCCAAGAATACAGTCATAATCCTTCCCCTTGCCACTCTTCTTAATCTTTCCAATCAAACTTTGAAGCTCCTTTTCGTGTCCGTAACCATAATTCCATTCAGGCAAAATGGTTGACTTGTACTCCCGACAACGTTCACATTCTCCGTTTTCATCAAACTTAATGTTCGTGTCTGTGGTGTCCATCACGCAATTGGAACACACCTGATACTTTCTTTCACTCATAATAAAAACTCTTTTTTTGTTATTAATAAAAAAACCTCGGGACCTGCCACTAAAAAGATAAAACAGGGGGTTTCCCTTGGCTGTAAAATCAATTAATTATCAAGAAATAAACTCATTCAAGCTCTTGAAAAACTCTTCGCTTTCATTAATAGCATACTCTTGTGGCACCTTACTAATATTATCAATGACAATAAAAATCTCCTCTTCAATTTCCTTGACTTTCTTAATTATGCACTGCTCATCCATTGCATCCACAGCAAAACCGGAGCCTAGTTCCGCTACTTTGTCTGCCAGAAAAGTCCCTTTACTTACTACTATTGGTGTCCTGAAGAAAACCGACTCGTAAATCTTGTTGGGCTCTGCATATCTCACGTTATCGGACGTAACGTCGTACGTAGAAACAACAACATCTATATTGGAATAAATCTCCGGCAAATCTGCCGGATTGTTAAAGCGGCCATGGAAGAAAACGTTTGGCCTGCCTACTAAGGCATTGAAGGCTTTAGCCTCATCCGACTTGTCATCAGAGAAAATACCATAAAAATGGAAGCTATGGTTGGGGAAATTACGGCTGATTACATCAGCCATATTGAAAATGCTCTTATACCTGATTAAACCGACAAAAGCAAACCTCAAACTATCAGTATTAACTTCTTTCTTTTTAACTGAAGGAAGATCCAGAATATGCTTATTAATCTTGTTTGGCTTTAGAATAACATTCTTAGGGCATTCTTCACCATAATGATACTTTACAAATCCCTCTGAGGTAAAAACAGTCGCCAACGACTTTCTTACCATAAGTTGGTCTGCCTTTTTAAATAACCAGGAAATAACAGAATACTTAATCTTTGTATACGATAAATCAGCGTTTTCATATACAAACTTGATTCTTGGATTAATAAAAAACGATATCAGTGCTATATCCAAGCCGAAGAAATACCAGACAACGCTATCACCATTCTCTTTCTGAATAAGCTTTGACAAGGTCCTTCTAAGAATTGGCAAACGCTTCCGATAGCTCATGGAATTAGGCATATCAGCTAACACAATGCCGCCTTCTACAGGTTGCATCTGGCTATTCCTGATATACCCATATACTGAAACATGGAAACCATTCTCAATAAACTCTTCTATTCTTTTCTTGCAAAGGGAGTCCTCAATACAGTTAAGGACAAAAATCACTCTTTTCATAAAGTTTGTGTGTCTGCTGCAACAACGGCTTCTTCGGTAATCTCAGTTTCCTCCTCCGGTTTTGCCCCCTCTTCCATTTTTTTTCTTTTTAATGGTCTTCGTTTTACTGTCTTAGCGTAGTTTTCCGTTGCAAATAAAAAAAGCATACCCGCCATGGCGGTTTGGATATTGAAATAAAAAGTCAGGACCACCCACGGAATAACTGCAAATGCGAACGGATTCTTCAACGAACGGAAAACATACTTCAGACTTATATAGACCAAGAGCAGCAACCCTATAAAACCATTCAACAACGGTACAGTAGAGAATGTATCGTGAGCGGTCGGAAACTTCCCCTTCTCTACTATCTCCGGCGGCCATCCGCCATCTGTCAAATCCATTCCTTTCATGAGACCTAAATCGTCCTGAAAGTATCCGCCATAACCATGGCCAAACAATAGGAAAATAGGATTCCTTATACCCTCATCAATGATGTTTAAAGTGGTCGCGACCCTGACTCTAGGGGAACTTGCCACCTCACCAACGTCACCACCACTTTGGAACAATGATTTCGCCTGATCAATCTTGACGGTGCTCAGAAGCCCCAACTCTACATTATTAACTATGTAAAAACCGGCTCCAACCATAACCGACACAACGGCTACTTTCACAAAACTATGGATACGTTTGGAAGACAGCAATTGGTACAAGAACAAAACCAATCCCAAGCCATTTATGAAGACGCCTTTGCCTGACAACTGGAAAATCATAGTTACAACAAAGCAAACTATCGCCACGACAGTAAGTAGTTTATTGGGTGAGGCAGGCAACAGAAGAAGCATAATAACACCGTAATAAGTAATGTCCGGCATTAAGACCAGATTACCAATTCCGCTGTAACTTGTTGATATACCAAAAGCAAAACTAACGACAGCCGCAATAGTTGCTCCTACCAATAACGGTAAAAGGAGTTCTCGGATAGTCGTCAATGACTTCTCAGAAAAGATATTCATCAAAAGCGCCATATTTACCAGCACCATTCCCATATAAACTCCGTACGAAATGAACGCCGATATATAATAATCCGAGAAAAGCAATCCGAATACACCAATCAAAATACCTGCTCCGAACAACAGCCAGAATAATTTGTAAAGCTTATAAAACAAAGTTCGCTTAACAAACCTCCATTTTCGTCTGGTTACAAACAAGAGGAAAATGCTGATAACATATGAAAGGCCAACAGGTCCTACTAACTTCAATCTTGAGTAACTATACATTAATGTGTCATCCAGGCCTTCCACCTCGAAAGCTGTATTTGCAGAAACGCATGTCAGCACAAAAATAAAGTGCCAGATGACGGCATACGATGTCTTGTGTAAAAATACAAGTACAATCACCGTTATCGCCTCCAAAAGAGCGAGAGCAATGTTGCCAACGCTTCTAATCATTAAAAGATTAAAAAGCGTAAGTGCAAATACAATCAGAAAATTCAGTAAGAATGATGTCCCGGAACGCATTACCACTAAAGGCGACAAATGATGTCAAATAAAATGCTCAATCTATTTTCAAGTCTGATAAAACGGATGCCCAATATTGAGAAGGTCTTAACCGGCTCAGATCACATTTTGCATAATTATTGTTCAGAACACTCTCAACACATTCAACAAATGTCTTGGCATCAGAATAAACTAATACATTGAAATCTCTAAACTGTGTAAAAGCATCTATTTCAGGAACAATTACGCTGGTATTAGCTGCAAGGCACTCGAAAAAGATACCTGAAACTCTATAACGGAAACTTTTGCTATAAGGAAGAATAACAGATTGAGCATTCTGAATCAGGTAATCGTACTCCTTTTGAGGGACAGAGGCCGGAATAAATTTCAGCACAGAATTACTGGCAATACCACAATTCTTAACGTATAAACAACAATTGTTATCCTTTAAGACCTGACTTAATCTGCAATCAGTAAATAATTCATTAACCTCTTCCAAATCGAAGTTCCTGTTAATCGGGCAAAACAAAAAGCGCCTATCATCTTGTAGCCACTGAGGACGCTCCGTATGATGGGATGGTTCATCATAACCATGCGGCACCATATAAACATTAGCTTCCGGCACTACAGACTCAAGTCTTTCCCTAGAAACAGAATCTAATGCTACGTGAATAATCCTTTTTGGCAAATGTCTGGTCATCCAGGCCTTTATTCTGCTATCTAACTGGCCAATATTATTATGATTGATAACAATACAACTGCTTTTAAAAGGAGAGAAGAATAAAGATATGATGTCATATGTGGGAAAAAGAACTACATCATATTTGTTCTCCTTTACATGAGCATATATCCATCTCAAGCATAAAATATTCTGAATCCTTGACGATATACTCTGCAACGGCAAATCCTTGAAAAACCGTTCGGGGGGACAGCATAAAAAGTGCGAATTTGGGCTTTCGGGGAACTGCCCTTCCCTGCCGACAAAGAACAACTCATGGCCTAAACCGGCCAATGCCTCAATATGGATTTTATTGAAGCGTCTGTGTCCTGAAAAACTAAGATAATCAACTATAAGGATTCTCATAAAAACCCAACTCGGAAATACTCCCTAAGAAATCAGACGCTTTCCCCTGCTGACCGATTCACTAAAACCCACACGCAGAAGGCGGCCGAAAGAAATGCCCAAATCATCGAACAAGTACTTTGGCCATTTCCAATGATTATACACCGACTGCACCAACAACTGCCCTGCAACGATTCCAAGCACTCCCCAGGAAGTATAACGCAATACGAGCAAATTAATAACCAAAACTCCTATTCCTCCTATCAATGACGCTTTCATAAACGGCACCTCATTCTTGGCAACAATTGCATTTGAACAGAGCTCATGATTAATCTCAAGAATACCGTTGGCCATATAAATGAACAGAATCAATTTGACAGGCAAGAAGGAATTGGATTTAATAAGAGTCAACACAGGTGGGGCCAGATATACAATAACAAGCCCACCGATTATGTAAGTTATATAGAAAACAAACAATGAGAATGACAGATCCTTGATAAAACGGTCAGTTTCATTCTTTACCCGATACTTAAAGAACATAGGGAGATATGACGCGAAAACGCCTCTGGACAATGATGCCAAAATTTGAAAAAGCTGAGCCATCAAACCATAAGATGCGACTTCCGCCAGTGACATATATCCCCCGATAACTATTGTTCCTGACTGGGTTGCAAGATAAAGACCAAGACAGTCAACAACATTCTTTTTAGTGGTAAACCAAATAGTCTTAAATGTAGTTAATATCTCGCCGGAACAAACGTCTGTACCCTTAAGATTTTCTTTTAAGTCTTCCGAATAAAACTTCTTATGAGCATAATAGTAACCTATCAACGGGGAAACCAGTTGCCCGATAACTATACTCATCAGCCCCCATCCTGAAAATAAGAGTACAATAGTGACGACAATATAAAGCAGACGTGATATTATCATCACCTTGTTATACTCCATGACCATCGCAGCGCCTGACAGGAAGGAGTTATAATAAGTAAAATAAATATTCAGAAAGGTCGACAGAGAAAACAACAACCATATAGTCAACGAATGCTCAATATTATGAAATCCGCCTGTTGCCCTGTACATATACAGAGACCCAAGGGTCAGCATGGCAAAAAGGACAATACCGGCTATCACTCTATATACAGCCTTTGTCGTGGATAAAACAACCTTAAGAAGATGGTAGTCTACGCTATTGTCAACATCTTTACTTACTCCACTCTTTTCTATTGTATGTGCTCCACTGAGAACATAGGTAATATTGCGGCCCAACTGCCTGGAAAACTCAGCACTGATCAATGCGACCAGAAAGACGATGGACTGCATCAGATAATTCATTCCTATCTCTCCTTCTGACAACCTGTTGAGGATAATAGGAAGGATGAACAGGCCTGAACCGTAATTGACAATTTGAGCGATATAGTTCCAAACTACATCTTTTTTCGTTACTACAATCTCCCTATCTGCAGCCATAGCTCATTATTCAGTTTTATCAAATCCCCCAGAATTCATTCATATCAGCGCTGATAATCTCTTCCTTCTCATTGAAGATAATCTTCCCAAAGTAATGGAAGAGGCATACGCTAATACCAATGTCAAAACAACAACTAAAAGCAATGCCCAATAAGTATTGACAAAGCCATACTGTATTAAGACATTTACAATAATCATATGATAAATATAAACGCCATATGAAATATCCTTCTTTATTCGCAAGGCGGGATAATGATATGCAAATCCTAACAAACCAAGGAATTCCAATGATGACCGCAAAAAACCATAATGCCCAAGATAGACAATGTCATAACTGAAAACATCCAATAAAACAACAATAAGAATCAGAACCCACCAGAATCTGACAAGCAAACCCGATATCTCTTTCCAAAACTCTGCGACAATACAACCCAGGATGAACATCCATAAGAAAGGGACAAAGGTCACTCCATATAACTTACCCAGCATTTCCGGGAGTATTGCTGACACACGATCTCCGACAATATCAATTATTAACACTAATATAAAAGAAACCGCCCAGACTCGTATGCTCTTCCCATGCAAGAGTTTCCTAAGGAACCAGACAATTAAATAAAACTGGATAATAACTGAGATTGTCCACAATGACCCATTTGGTGTCCCACATCCGAATGAGCGAAGAGAATCCGGTGTCCAAAATTGAAACAGAGTTCCTTGTCCTAACGCAAACAATATCATATCAAGCGGACGAAAAGTGTCATAGGTGAGATAAATGCTTAATATGCATATAACTACCCCACCCCACAACTCTGGATAAATTCTCCAGAAACGTTTCTTCAGAAACGACCAATATGACACAGATCTTTCTGCCGAAAACCAGATTAAGAACCCGGATATAGTTAAAAACAACGGTACCCCCCAAAAGAAATTAATAATACCGTCAACAGGGTCTGGCAAAAAGCACTCGAGATGGTATCCCGAATGGTAATATAAAACTTGAAATGCAGCAATAAACCTAATTGTGTTTAGGCTATTGTTTGTTACATCCATGTAATTTCTATAGAAGCGCCGCTACAATCCTTCCACATGCAAGGCCATCACCGTAGGGATTAACCGCATGACTCATCTTGTCGTAATAATCAGAATCGTCCAAAAGACGGCTAACTTCATTCACAATAAGGTCATGATCTGTTCCCACCAATTTTACAGTACCTGCATCAAGGGCTTCTGGACGTTCGGTAGTATTACGCATGACAAGCACCGGCTTTCCAAGACCCGGGGCCTCTTCCTGAATACCTCCGGAGTCTGTCAGGACAACAGTGCTCTTATCCATCAGATAAACGAATTCAAGATACTGCAAAGGTTCAATGAAGAAGAAGTTCCTATAAATTGTCAAATCCTCCCCAAACACCTCATGTATAGGTTTGCGTACATTAGGATTCAGATGCATAGGATATACAAAATCCACATCTGGATACTTCTCGGAAAGATCCTTCATTGCAGTGACCATACTGATAAAACCTTCGCCGAAATTCTCCCTGCGATGACCTGTGATGAGAACCAGCTTCTTCCCTCCGTCCAGTCTGGACACATCATAACCGGCAGTTTTCAAAACGTTAATCTGCTCATGGGCGAGATTCTTGTCACTTTTCAACTTGTTCACCACCATGTGAAGCGCATCAATCACGGTATTGCCTGTCACATATATTTGGCCTTGAGCCTTCTCTTCGACAAGATTCTTTTCGGAGAGTGGAGTCGGAGCAAAATCATATGTGGCGATACGTCCTGTAATCTGACGATTCATCTCTTCTGGCCAGGGGCTATAGATATTGCGTGTACGCAAACCAGCTTCAACATGCCCCACAGGAATCTGCTGATAAAAAGCAGCGAGAGCTGCCGCAGTACTGGTAGTGGTATCACCATGCACCAGAACCACATCTGGTTTGCATTCCTTGAGGACATCACGCATACCGGTTAACACACGAGACGTAACGTCATACAGATCCTGCCCCTGCTTCATGATGTTCAAATCATAGTCAGGCTTGACATCAAAAATTGTCAGAACCTGGTCAAGCATTTCGCGGTGCTGGCCAGTTACGCATACTATTGTCTCAAACTCATTAGGGTATTTCTGGAATTCCTTGACCAACGGGCACATCTTAATAGCCTCCGGCCTCGTTCCAAAAACTAGCATCACCTTCTTCATCTCAATACTCTTTTGGTTAAATGTGATAAACTCCGTCAAGGGGGCAAATATTGTGACAATCAAGTATTACTTTGCCCTTCAATTTATCCCAGTTCTGCTTGATGTGGTCGTGCTTCACCATGATGACCACCATATCCACTTCATTCAAAAACTGATCAAAATCCAGAATTTGGTTAGGCACAATCTCCTTGGTGGTGAAGAACGGGTCATAGCTCTTCAACGGACGGGCCAGATGGCGCTCCTGGATATCAATCATCTGGAGGGTAGGGCTTTCACGTACATCATCCACATTCTCCTTGTAGGTGATGCCGTATAGGCCCACACGACGGTTGTCTGTAATATGATGCTCTTCCATAATCTCATGGATGCGTTCCAACACAAACACCGGCTGGTAATCATTGGTCTTCATGGACTCGTCAATCACCTTAGCCAGCTGGGGATAGTCGCCTACCAGGAACCACGGATCAACGCTGATGCAATGGCCACCGACGCCAGGTCCGGGTTGCAGAATATTCACGCGAGGATGCATGTTGCAAATCTTAATGATTTCATAAACATCCATATTGTCGTGACGGCAAATCCTGGACAGCTCATTCGCAAAAGCGATGTTCACGGCACGGAAGGTGTTCTCCACCACCTTAGTCATTTCTGCTGTGCGAATGTCTGTAACAACAATCTCGCCTTGGCAGAATGAGGCATAATACTTCTTCACCTTTTCACCTATCTCCTTGTTGTCTGCGCCAATCGTACGGTTGTTATGCAGCAACTCATAAACCATGTTGCCAGGAATAATACGCTCTGGCGCATGAACCAGATTGATATCCTCTCCTATCTTGAAACCATTGGCCTCAATAACGGGTCGAACAAACTTATCAATGGTACCGGGAGATACTGTACTCTCGATCACTACTGTTGCACCTTTAGGGCAAACCTTCATTACGTCTTTAACGGCAGCTACAACATAACATGCATCCACCTTTTTCGAGAACTTATCGTAAGGTGTTGGTACACTCACGATATACACATCTGTTTTCTGATACTCTGTGGTAAACTTGATTCCTTTAGCAAGAGCTTCCTGAAAAAGCTCATCCAGTCCATCTTCCTTGAAGGTCGTCTTACCAGCATTCAAAGTAGCGACAAGTTCCTTGTTGTAATCTGTACCAATGACTTCAACTCCGTGGGAAGCCATCATCAAAGCAGTGGGCAATCCAATGTAGCCCAGTCCAATTACGTTAATCATATAATTAATTATCAATCACTTTCATCAAATATTCCCCATACTGATTCTTCGCCATCGGCTTAGCCAACTCCCTCAATTTATCGGCGGATATCCAACCGTTGCGGTAGGCAATTTCCTCAAGGCAGGCGACTTTGAGGCCCTGGCGTTTTTCGATGGTCTCGATGTAGATGGAGGCCTCGGCCAGGGAGTCGTGCGTGCCGGTGTCCAGCCAGGCAAAGCCGCGGCCAAGGACCTGGACCTTGAGCTCGCCATCCTCCAGAAAGGCCTGATTCACAGA
>Ga0265298_10003037_pt1 | contig 22552 bp, 43 predicted proteins | sample AusTroGonzalo_MG_3_FD_193486 | JGI IMG/M metagenome (GOLD analysis project Ga0265298, IMG submission 193486) | Bovine rumen microbial communities from tropical cattle in Woodstock, Queensland, Australia - Gonzalo_01 | ecosystem: Host-associated > Mammals > Digestive system > Stomach > Rumen ...
GGGTATAGTTTCGGGTCTTGCAGGGTTCATACACAGGTTGGCCGCACCAATTCAAAATGAAAATGAAATTAGTGGGGAGGGGTTTCGGGTTCATGCGTTCATCTACTATATTTAGTACGAGTTCGCGCAAATGAAAATGAAATTGGGCTAGAGTTTCGGGCGCAAATAGCCTACTTATTCTTATAACTTAATTAACTGCAAATAAAAATAAAATTCAACAGGGTTACGAATTTATTCGGCACGGCGCTCGCTACGCTCGCTCCGTCCCTCAAAATTCGTTTTCGTGTTACGTCCAGCCGCCTTCGGCGTCTGGGCCGTCCCACGAAGTTTTATATTTCATAAATATCTTATCGTGCATTCATCATTTTTATCTATCTAACAAATTGCATTGCATCTTCATATGAATTATAAATATGCATAAGTAAATGGTTCTATTCTCCTTTTTCATTAATACGTAAAGGAAGTTGCGGAAAACCCCATTCTAAATCAACCTCCTTCACAGCATACCACTATTCATTTAATTCAAATATATACTTGGAATGTTCTCTATCCCAAATATCATACTTATTATATAAATCAACAATAAATGCCATAAAATTTCAACTCCAAAAAGAAAATACAATAATCGAAAACCACAAACATACACATCATACTACGATAAAAGAAAGTAAAAGGTATGAGTTAGGATGTTAGGGATTTTTGGGGAGGGTGTCCATCGTGTTCCGGACGCTATTTTTTAGGGGCGATGACGGAAAAAGGTATGTTAGAGATGCGTGCGCGAATTTCAACTTTTGTCAAGTATTTATTTTAATCAAAAAATAAAAAATTTTTTAAAATTTTCTCTCTTTTTTCTATTTTATCACATATATTTTCATTTTGTCAAATATTTGACAAGTAATAAAATCCCCCTTTTCGGGCGCATATTCTATATATATATCAAATATGCCTGATAAAGGGGCGTCGCGCTATTTTTTAAGAGCAAGTCAAATATTAAATTATAATGAAAAAAATTTAGTACCCTTTTTCCGTCACATTTGTTATATATATAGAATATGTGTCTGATAAGGGGGAGATGACGAAAAATTATATTGCGGAGTACATAAGTAGAGATTATTTTATGCAGCTTATTGTAATGTGGAAAGATATGATAGATATATTAATGTAAAATAATTTATATGAATACAAAAAAGATATTAAGGTAGGAAGTCATTCAGCTATTTGTTACTGTTACAGCTAATACCCCAGAATGATAACAAATAGAAAAAAGATCAAATGTGTCTGAAATGGGGTATAAAAATTTTGGTATATTAGAAATAGATTTTCGCGGCGGCACCCAGCTGGCCCGCGTGTCAAATGTTAAGAAAAAAAAATACTGTATACAGAATATTGTATACAATTTTATGAAAATTTATTTGACTTTTATTTAAATTCATGATATGATATAATGGGAAAGTATATATATAAATATATTGGATACTGTATACAATCTGAGTAAAATAAAACTGTATACAGAATACTGTATACAGTCGCATAATAAAAAAATGGGGCGCTGCCGCCCCTAAAAGATCAAGCCTTTGTATAGTGCTTTTTCTTTTTCTCATCCATCGTAACGGAGAGAATGCCCTTGTTGACCAGGCGCATGGCGCTGGAACCGATGGCCATCACGGTTACATTGTCCGCGACCTGGCCAGCCAGAGCGTTGAGGATGTCTGTTGCGGTGTAATCGCTGAAGGAAGGAAGATTCTCCAGCTGCGCATCAAGCGCCTGCCGGCGTGCTTCGGCTTCAGGATTAGGGCCCTTTACCTTTACGGGCTTGCTGGCGCGCTCAGCTTCACGCAGGGCAACTTCAGCTTCATGAGCCTTATACTCTGCGGTCGCAGCCTCGAAATTGAAAGCCTTATGAGCCTTCGTGTCCTTGGCGAGAGCCGTGCCAACGGAAACCTTGACGTAGCCTTCCTCGGTGGGAATGGCGACAAAGTTGGTCTTATTCACGCGGCACATCTGGGCGCCGGGAATAGCCAGGATAGTGGAAAGAATCTCGGAATGTGTCATATTTCCTCCTTTTACTCACGGTTTTGTAATTTACGGCAGACCGCTAACTGCACAAATTTTTTATTTTGTTCCTTTTGGAACATCTTTATTATACTCTAAATTTGACTAAAAGTCAAATGTTAAGTTAGATCAAATCATACATTTGTAAGATGCGTTCGATCTTAGTCACGTCACGCTTAGGAACAGTGATCGGGACGGCCAAGTTGCCTGCAACCTTACGAATATCACCGACCGAGCAGCCAACGCGCTCGATGATGTAATTCAGGATGTAGCGGCCGATGCGGTTCTGCGGAAAATAATAAGTACGGGTTTCCATATCAATCATCCTCCTCGATTACTTCATGCCAGGTATAATAACGGTCAGGATTGAAATCGTCGGCCTCAGCTTCCAAGCACAGCTCATCGGCTTTGGTCATAGAGTGACACACGCCGTAGTACACGTCTACGCGTCCGTCTGCCAGCTCACCTACAACTATATAAGCTCGTCTCATGATCCAGCTCCTCCTTTCTTACATATTAATTATACATGAAATTTTAAAAAATGTCAAATATTGGCCAGTCAAAAAATTTAGGGCGTGATCTGCGGGAGCGGTTGACTTCAAAATGGCGATGACGGAAACTTGGCTTGCGGCCGTTTCCCAGTTCTCCGATGGCATCGGGAATATTGCAGCTTTCCGCAATATGTAATTTCAGTATCGACCAGCTTGTGAGGCGATGCCTGGAATCTTGGTTCGCGGCGGGCAGCCGATTTTGCTCATTCTCGGGGCGTCGACGAACTTCCAGCTTCTTCCAGCTTGTATACAGTATCCAGCTGGCCGGCAGCTTTCCAGCTCGCAGCTTACCCAGCTTTCCCAGCTGGCCAGTGCGCATAAGGTGCGGGCCAGTTTTATAATATACAGGGGTACGAAAAAGGCGTCGCGCTTTGTGGGAAAAGGCGACGTCGTATGTAACAGAATTGTAATGAAATTGTAATGAAATTGTAACAATTACCCCTTGACTTGCGCGCAAGGGTATGATAGAATATACTGGGGGAGTAGTAGTATAAGGGGCGGGCCGGCAAAATCAGCCGGCAGACTGGCCGGCCAGTTAGGCGAGACTAATGTCTCACCTATACAGGAGGGAGAGGAAGTAGAGATTGAGAACTACGCTTGAGCAATGCATCAGAACATCGTTGATGTGTCTATGCTGAGAGAGGTCTTTGCATACACCGAAAACGGCGATAGCGAGTCCGAACCACGATACCTGGAGTCCAAACATCATGATCAGTACTACATTTAGTATGGTGATCCCGCAACGGAGATCGTTCCATTCAAAGCGGTACGGGGTTTCAATGCTGAAGAAGGATTTTACTTTTTCCATTATACGCCCTCCATTCTCATCTGATAACCGCCGATGTATTTACGCAGAGCGTCCGCTGCGGCTTCAATACCTGCATAGGTATCTACATATTCTTCGCCATCAAAATACCAGTTGGCTTCCACCGCATCATAGATGGCTTTGTCCAGATAGTTGTCATCGTGTTCATTCATGATGTAATAGAAATCTTCATACGCTTGTTCGAGATCAAAGAACGTGGTAAAGGTGTTAGTCCATGAAATCTGCATTATTCATCCCATCCTTTCTTGTGCTTCGGTTTCTTGAACCGTTTGTCGGGAATCACACGGGTCACGGGGTTTATGTTGCCCCAAGTCTTGCGCTCGGCTTGGAAGATTTCCACATAGGTTTTGACTTTCTTTTGTTTCGCCATTGTCCTCTCTCCTTTCGACATACTTATTATAGCATATAAATGTTACAAAACAATAACAAAAATGTTAAGTTTGTGTTAAATTTAGCTGGCCGGCCCGAGACGAGCATCAATGCTCGTCAGGGATAAGTTCAAGCAGATTGTGGATTTCATCATAGATGGTGGTGAGAGACTCGCGCACGCATTCGGGCATATCTATCAAGTCTTCATCCATTTCTTCAATCCAACTGGCGACCTTGAGGAGCATTCTCTGCTCCTCTGCGGACATATAAACTTCACAACGAGTCACAACCTGTGCTGTCATTTTTCAATCTCCTCCCCATGTGTGCATTTATGCACTTCATCGTAGATCCACCAATCATTGGCATTGAAGAGTTCTCCAGTATACCGATTGATGTAGCGGAAGCCATGCTCTCGAGATTCAATTACCGCATTGTTTAAGCGGATTTTGCAATCTCTCGCTTCGCCCTTGCGCTTGCGGACATCCCGCAGTTCTTTTACAAGGATATCGACCTCTTCATAGGTCATATTGTCGGTGTCGATGATGACATTACCGATACGCATTATTCATTCACCGCCTTTTCTACAGGAGTCTTGATCTTGATCTTGCGTTCTACGCCATGGATGCCACGGGCACGACAGAAGCGGATAAAGTCTCCACGATCGCATTCGATAGAATGCTCTGTGGCACCCTGCCAATCAAGGGAATCTTCCCAATCCTTATTGCTCCAAGCAATAGCATCGAGGATTAACTGAGCGGTCTCTTCACTGATGTACATCTGATACATCTCCTTTCTCTTTCTTATATACTTATTATATAGGAAAATTGGTTAAATGTCAAGCAAAAGTTTATGAACTTTTTGTAATAATTGCGGGCCGGCGGAAGTTAGCTTTCGCTAACTTCTTCGACTTTCGTTACAGTATAGACTTCATTATAAATCGGACCTTCTATTGGAGGATAGATATTTTCAAAGAAGGTATATTCTGCCTGTTCGGAGTCAGGGGCATCGACTACGCAATACCCCTGAAAGTCTATGATCCATTTAGACATTTTCAGATACCTCTTTTTCCTTGGCGCGCCGCTCCTTATCCTTGGCGATTTTGCGCTCTTTCGCCTTGGCTTTTTCTGCCTTGTCTGCCTGCTTCTGATTGTAGGCATCAATTTCAGACTGCATGAGTTCTTCGGCGGTCATATCGTCACGCAGTTCAGCAACGATAGCGCCAATGCGGACATACCGCTGGTCACCGTTGGCATCAATTACCAGAACGCCCCACTGGCGGTCATTGATGCGATGGAAAGTAAAACCATCAATTTCTTTTTCGGTAACAGTACCCGCTCCGCAGTAATCAAGCAGAGTGTTGAAAATAGTGGTACGAATGATGCGATCATTTTCAGTCTTGGTAATCTTTGCCATTTCAAATCACCTTTCCTTTCTGTTTCTATATAAATTATATACTATAATTTGAGTTTTGTCAAGCAATTTTTGAAATTAAAATTTTGAAAATTTGTATGTACAAATTTCGGGGCCGGCCCGCTTTAGCACACTAAAGTAGCAGAATAAAAGAAAGCCCCTCACGCTGTGAGGGGCGAGCAAGGAAAGGAAGATGTAGGCGGGAGGGAGGAGGGGCAATTACTTGCCCCAGTTGCGCCGATACTGATTCGGCTTGCCTTCGATCTTGATGATCTCATCCTGCCAGAGGTGGTTCAGAGCGTACTGAACCTTACCCTTGGTGGTACCTTCGGGGACTTCGTTCTCGATGCTGTCCCAGATCTCGGACACGGTCGCAGGAGCATCACCCAGAACACCGATCACGATGTCATGGATCGCTTCGTAAGCGGCGGCGTTTTTTGCCTTCTGCTCTGCGCCCTTGTTGATCTCCTTGCGCAGTTCGTCAAGGATATCGGAGTCAGAGAAGTCGATGGAGGTCAGAGTGTCGAGGATGGTCTGCAGGGAAACTTTCTTCATAGCGATTGCCTTTCTGGTTTGGGAGGTGTCCTTCCTCTTTACATTGTTATTATATCAGAGTTTGAGCGATTTGTCAAGGGTTTTTCAAACTTTTTTTCAAAGTTTTTTTGCCCTTGGGAGATCCTTTTCTCTCCCTCTGACACTTATAATTATACTCTGATTTTCGGAAAAGTCAAGTACTTTTTTGCAAGAATACTGTATACATTGTTGTACGTACAACTCGCGGGCCGGCGTGTTTTAGGAATGTGCCGGCCCGCTTTAGTGCGGTAAAGCGCTAAAGTAAATGGAAATAAAATAAGGGGTCACACTGTGACCCCTTGGAGACTCGGATATTACACCTTCCGAGTGTAGGTGTTGACCTTGCCAACGGTCTTGCAGACTTCGTCTGCCCACAGGCGGGTGATGGCGTACTGCACCTTGGACTTCGTGAAGCCTTCGGGCAGAGCATCGGCGACCTCGTCATACAGTTCGGCGATGGTCACAGGGGTATCGGACAGGGCACCGAGAACGGTATCCTTGGCGGACGCATACAGATCGCGATTCGCCTGAGCCTTTTCGGCACCCTTGTTCAGTTCCGCAACGATTTCGTCACGGATGACCTTGATGTCCTCAGTGACGCTACCCTGAGCATCCATGGAGTCGATGAAGGAAACGAGAGACTGGAGAGAAACTTTACGCATGGTGGTAACCCTTTCTGGTTTGTGGAGTGTCCTTCTCCTCTTTTCATATATATCTTACCACATTTTGTGGAAGATGTCAAGGGGTTTTCCAAGGGATTTCCGAAATTTTTCTGCTCCAACCTTTACTCAATTTCGGTCAAGAGGTTAGAGTTTCGTCCTCATTGGAGTGAGTGTCTGTTTTCTCTTCTCTCCCTTGGAACATCCTTATTATAGCACAGGATTTGCTTGTTGTCAAGGGGTTTTTCAGAAGTTTCTGAAAAAATTTTTGTCCTCTCCGAGATACCTAACCCTCTGGGGCGATTATCGCGCGTACCTGTATTTCAAGGCTCCCGACCAGATTTCTGGTGATGGTCGTCATTCCCCTTGGAACAATTATAGTATATCAGAAATTATACTGAAAGTCAATACCTAAATTTCAAGAATGCTGTATACAATCGGCGGGCCGGCATTTTGGGATATAATCGCACCGGCCCGCTTCATCGCACTAAAGCACTAAAGTAAAATGAAATAAGGAAACCCTCTCCTCACGGAGAGGGTTTTCTGATTACCGCACCGAATAGGTGTTGATCTTACCTTCGGTCTTGACGATCTCGTCAACCCACAGGCGAGTCACCGCATACTGCACCTTGCCTTTGGTCATACCTTCGGGCAGTTCGGACTCGATAGAGTCGTACAGTTCACCGATGGTCACGGGGTTGGTGGCAGACTGCAGAGCGTTCATAACCACATCGTGGGCAGAGGCGTACAGATCCCGATTAGCCTGGGCTTTCTCTGCGCCCTTGTTCAGTTCGGCTTCCAGTTCAGCCTTGATTTCATCGGGGTTGGCGATGACTTCGCCATTCAGCAGGGAAACGAGAGCGATCATGGTGGACTTCTTCATATTGGTATCCTTTCTGGTTTGGGGAGTTTCCTTCTCCTTTTTACATATTTAGTATATCATGGATTTTTGCTTTTGTCAAGCATTTTTTTTGGGGAATTTTGTGTGGCGAACTGCAGAAGTCCACACGCTTCGGGTAATACTGCCCATTGAGCACTTGGTCTGTTCCTTCATCCCCTCGGAACAATTATATTATAGCAGAATTTTTACTCTGAGTCAAGCATTATTTTTGAAGAATACTGTATACAATGCGCGGGCCGGCCCGTTAGTGACCGTAAAACTTTACTTCAAATGCCTTTGCAAATTTGCGGTTCTTGGGATCAGATAGCCATTTGATCGCCCAATTGGTTGCCTTGAGTTCGGCATCGAGATTGAAGTAATCATAGTCATAGACGCCAATACGGGCATCGTAATATGCTTCCCAATCTACTTCATCACGAGTCTCCCAGTGCCCAATTTCATGCAGAAGGGAGATAGTCACATTGGAAAAGCCTTTGCCGCATTTGCATTGATCAGTGAAAAATTTGCGATAGAGTTTATCTTCATCAGTATTCTGCTGAAGGTCACTCGGAAGAATAAGGCGCGGAAGTTTCTCATCTACACGCATACCCCAATCGTCACGCTCACGGGCAATAACGATCTTAGTACGTACAATACTTTCGACAAACTGGCGAATAGCGGTGATCTTACTCATAGATTCATCCCCTTTCTATAGTTATTATACAGGAAAAAAGTAAGTTAGTCAAGACTAAAATTGGCGCCGGCCCGCGGTTACATGGAATGGGGTGGGATTTGGGCGAGGGGTTACTGATCCCCCTCGTCCAACTCTGCCAATTTTTCCATTTTCTTATGCTGTTTCACGCACTCAGCGAAGATTTGCGCTTCAATGCTAACATCCTCAAGCCCTGTATGATCTTCTTCAAAGGTTACATCATCAATCAAATAGCGCCAGATGACTTCGGCAGTCTTACGAACCTGCGGGGTTGCATGGTTGGTCATGTAACCATTTTCCTTACAAAACTCAATGTAACGCTTCTGCTTGCAAATGGTATCATTTGCCATTTTCATAGTGTCCCAAATGGGCATACCGTAGGGGAAGAACCAACGCCTTGCGCTTTTGGTCTGATACCTCACGGTAGCATTGAGGACTTTGATGTCAAATCTGGCATTGTGGGCGATGCAAGCCTTGATATCGTACTGTTCGCACAGATTTCTTACCAATTTATACATCTGCCAAGTGTTCATGATCTTGCGCTTGCCCATCCGCATATCCTCAAGATATTGAGGGATCTTGTTAGCGAAGTACGCTTCATCCATCGCCTGAGGCATACCAAAAAATACATCTTCATTCACGATAGAATATTCATCGTAAACAAAGCCTTCTTTGTCAACAATTTGTATTCCAAGGTCATAAACCTGACCATTTTCTACATCCAGTTGACCATCAACTCTGGGGCAATTTGTGACTTCTGTGTCGAATACCATGTACAAGTCTTTCAAGTGAAAATCTCCTTTCGGTTTTCAGTGTTTTCCTTCACTTTTCACTTATGATTATACAGGATAAAAATGGAAATGTCAACAGGAAAATTGTTACAAAAGTATTAAATTTGGGCGGGCCGGCCCGCTGTTGTATCCAAAATACTTTTGAAAAAGGGGTTGACTTTTGGGATGGGATCTGATATAATATGGGTGTAAAGAAAGGGAGGGATTTGGAAATGAAATCGAGTTACATGGTTCGCGCTCGGCAGTTCGCGCAGGAGATTTATCCGTACATTTCCGATTGTAAATCTGTGGAAGATTTTGAGTGGGCGGTAGAAGTGTTCAATCGCTTCAACCACCGCGCGGTCAAGGTCGCAAACGGTCTGACTCGCGTTGCTCTGATTACTTCTGACTATGTGCTGAAGATTGACTATGGCACTCGGCAGAAGGATTTCGGCGGGTGCGCTGATGAGTATCGCGCCTATCAGCGGGTATTCAAAGATGGTTACGCGGATCTTTTCGCTCGGATTTCCGCTGTAATGGTCAATGAAAAGGTCTACTATATCATGCCTAAGATTGATCGCATTGGCGAAGAATATAATGGCGATATCGAAGCGCTTGATGTGGTTGATGCGGATGCCAATGATTACCTGTGGGAGCACTTCCGTGACTTGCACTGTAACAATTTTGGTTGGAAGAATGGTAACCCCGTGATTGTAGACTATGCCTATTTCATTGGGGATGATGACTGAGTTAGCTTCGGCTAACTCGGGCCGGCGTGATGCCGGCCAGTTGTACGGACAACTTGTCAGAAAAAGGAAGGTCACTCCTCGGGAGTGACCTTGATTTTCTTCAGTTCTTTGAGGTTTTTGTTCGCCTCGGCGAGTGCCTTTTTCTCGGCGCGTTTCTTCTCATCGCGCGCGATCTTCGCCTGTTTCTTGGCTTCGACATCGGCTTTCTTCTGTGCCTTTTCCTGGAGGTCGATGGCGTAGTCCTCGGCGATGGCATAGCCATCGTAGGGATCGTAACCACCTTCACCATTGCGAGTGCCACGAGGAATGGAGACCTTGATTAGCACGAACTTTTCGTTACCTTCGGCATCAAGGCAGGGGATCGCCAGCTCACTGGCGCTAACACGGAGGGCATCGGTTTCGTAGCGGTCATTGACCATATCGGTCACGAACTGGAGGAACTCGGTACGGAGAGCGGTTTCAAGCTGAGCTTTGGTCATTGGGCATACCACCTTTCCTTTTCTTTCACGGACATTATACCACATTTTTTGTGGGGTGTCAAGTAGGAAATTTTTCTCTTCCCTTCACCCTACACCTATATTATACCACAAAATTTGAAATTTGTCAATATTTTTTTTATAAAAAATACTGTATACAAAATTGTACGTACAAATTGACGGGCCGGCCCGAAAATGCGCCCACTTTTGTAACAGGCGGGGCGCTTGCCTGGGCCATTCAGATGTTGGGATCACGCATCGCTTGACCAATCTGTCAGGAGTTCACCTCCAAAGGGTCCATCCCAGTGGGAGGGAGGGACGCTTACGCCTTAGCGTAAGCGTTCACCTTGCCCTCAGTGCGAACCAGATCGTCCTTCCACAGACGAGTCATGGCGTACTGGAGCTTGCCTTTGGTGAAACCTTTGGGCAGGGAGTCAGCGATTGCATCGAACAGCTCGCTGATGGTCACAGGCTCGGTAGCCTTGCCCAGCTCGTCCATCACGATGGGCTTGGCGGAGTCGTACAGCTTGGCGTTCTCAGCTTTCACAGCTTCGCCCTTGCTCAGCTCAGCGTTCAGCTCAGCGCGAACAGCTTCAGCTTCGGGAGTGTCGATGGTGGCGATGAGGGTCAGGATGGTGTTCATGGTGGCTTTCTTCATAGTGGTAATCCTTTCTGGTTTGTGAGGTTTTCCTTCCTCTTTTCATATTCATTATATCAGATTGGGGAGGGTTTGTCAAGGGGTTTTTCAAGTTTTTTCAAACTTTTTTGCCCCTTGGGGATTTCCCTTTCCCCTTCCGACAAGATTATTATACCATAAAATTGTTACAAAAAAATAACAGAAATGTTAAGTTTCTGTTAAATCGGCGGGCCGGCCCGATTGAATGAAAATGAAATTGGCCGGCCCGCTCGGAAGGTCAATCCTTCCGAGAAGATTTTACTTGCATATTCATCAGTTCACGCGCCAGAAGAATTAAGAAGGGAACCCAAAAGGGAAACTGCGGAAGGTTGAATTCCCATGCGATGGCGTTCCATGCGAACATGATACACAGGGGAGCGAGAACTAAACGCATAATCATTACGGCAACAATAGCACCAGTTTTGGGACTCATAACTTATTCCTCCTCTACATCGGCGCAATCACCGCAGAAAGTATAACCTTCGTCATCAATCCACGCGGAAGGAAGAGCCATCGTCATGTCACAACAGGAACACCGAACCACCATAGGGAAACCATGCTTGCTGAACCATGCGCCAGAAATTTCATGTTCGGGCACTTCGATTCCGCGTTCTTCCATGTACTGATAAAAGTTCTTCATCTTCATTCCTCCTTAGCAGTCGTCAGAGTAGCAACCCATGTAGGGATCGAAACCCATTTCGAGGGCATCCTGATCCTCATACCAGTAGTCATCAGGATAATCCTCGCACTCCTCGCAATCGAGGTACTCGCCATCCTCGTACTCGTAATCGCCATCGTACAGTTCAAAATCATCCATCTTGAAATCCTCCTTCTCTTTCTTACACATACATTATATCATACTCGCGCCAACTTGTCAAGCTTTTTTCTCGCCTGACGCCGAAGTTTTTTCTTCAGCCTACGGTTAGCAGGGGAGTCTTGGTTGATCCAGCGCCTGCAGCTCGCATTGAGATCCCATGCAGCCAGCTCATCATGGCGCTTGTACCCAGCTCGCATCGCCATTACGCCACCTCCCAGCTGAGGCGGTTGAGGCGGCGGCGGTCGCGCCGATCCATGCGCTTGCGGAGACCGCGGTGGTTGGTGTGGCGGTTGTGGTTGGGGTAGTTCGTGGGGTGGGGGTAGCTTGCGGATTTCTTGTAAGTGCGGTTCATGGTGTTTCTTCCCTCCCTTTCGACACTCATATTATAGCAGAAAAATGTTACAAAACAATAACGAAAGTATTACAAAATTCTTAAATCGGCGGGCCGGCAAAAGTTAGCGTGCGCTAACTTTATTGCTTCAACCCGATCAAGGCTTTCAAAACCTTGATCATCATATCGGGTTCGTAGGCGTGACCGAGCCACAGGTCACGATTCTGTTCCTCATCATCGAACAGGATATCCTCATCTGTGTCCATGAATTCGGATTTCGGAGTGCCGTAGCTGACGATACAAATCTCATCGAACTTGACGCTTGCGAGGTGTTCTTTCAGCCAGTCCAGCTTGGCTTTGGCGATCGCCTTGGCATAGCTGTCGGAGCAGCTCCGAGAGGTCCAGCTGATGATTCCCAGCCTGTAGCCCATGCGCTGAACCATGTTCATCAGCCGAGCCAGCTGGCTCATATTCCACAGTACCTTCGCTTCAGCGTAGGGCGTGGGGTCTTCGGCACGGAGTTTCGGGAGCCAATTTTCTACGGAGTAGAGATCAGCAATCGTGCCATCCATGTCCCACCAAATCGTTTTCATCATCGTTCGTTCATCCCCTTTCTGTATCTTTATTATATAGGAAATTTTGTTAAAAGTCAAGCACAAAATTGTTACAAAATTCTTAAATCCGCGGGCCGGCGGGGTCTTATTTCGGGCCGGCAGTAGGCCGGCATGGCCGCTGTCAATAGGCCGGCATGAAAATGAAATTATGGCCGGCCAGTTTCGGGACGATTACTCGTCCCAGTACTGGCGCATGTGGCGGTCGGTCAGGAAGTGATACTGGTCGATGTTATCGAAGTAGTCTTCCTCGAGAGAGGAGTCAATGGCGGTGTCGCCATCGAAGGGGTCGGGTATCGGGTCGCCGTAGGAGAGTTCGTCAATGTCGAGGTTCATTTCGCTTTCGATCCAAATTTCAAAGTCGTACATGTTTCGTACCTTCCTTTCCTCTTTCTGTATATATTATAGTAAATGGGATGCTACATTTTTTCACCATCCCTCAAGCGGCGATCCGCTTGAGGGTTTTTTCGTTGGTGAGTTCGGCATCGTCAAACTTGACTTGAATCTGCTTACCATTGAGTTCAATATCGCCTGCCACATTGAAGGGCACGGAATCTTTGACCCAAGTTTCGGTCGTGAGGGTTTCAGTGATGATCCTTTCAAACCGCTCGCCCTTGTTGTACTTGTCGGCGGTCAGCAGGAGATCTTCGGCACCGATCAGAATCGCTTTTCCGTTGGCGACCATTGCCTTCCGGAAGTCGGATCCCAACCGAACCCTGACCTTTGCCATGCCGCCACGCTTGGAAGAGGCACGGTCGAACTTGAGAATCTCGGTCGGCAGGTGACCGTCAAAGGCGACATAGTAGAGCATGTGGTTGAGGATGAATCCGACGATGTAACCGTCGGCGGCGGTCAGTGTGTTGTACAGGGCGATCATCTCAGTCAGTGTCATGGTTCGTTACCTTCCTTTCCTCTCTCTGTGCCCTAATTATACACCCATCCGGTGGATCCGTCAAGTTACAATTTTCTGAACTAATTGTAACATTTTCGTAATATTTGCGGCCGGCCAGCACGGTCAATCAAAGTTGACCATGCTAATCGCGCTGATGCCTGCACCGATGCTTGCTGGGATCCATGCGATTGTCATTCCGAAGAACATGCAGCCCATGCTGAAGCAAGCAACTACAATGCCGAGGATCCCAAGGAATGAACACAGCTGATTGTTAGTCACAGCTCGCACCTCCAGCTCAGTGGCGGGCGACCCAGCCCTGGGCGCCACGCTCGGTCTTGAACCGCTTGTACAACTGCCAGCAGTTGCCGTTCTCGGTCACCTTGTAAACATCGCATCCGATCGCCACGTAGTACATTCTTCGTACCTCTCTTTCCTCTCTCTGTACCTATATTATAAGGGATAAATGTTACAAAGTCAAGCATAATTGTGTTACAAAAGTCTTAACTATTTGTAACACTTTTGTAATATTTCCGGGCCGGCCCGCTCGTGAAAAAGAGCGGATGTCTTGTTACCCGCTCTTGACCCGCAGTTTTAGGGTCTCTCTCCCATCCCCTGCGGAACTCGGTAGACCAGACTCCCCGCCATTTCGGTCGGATCATCCGCACCCTTGTGCGGCACTGCTACCCGCCATGCCTTGGTGGCGGCGCCCAGACGCCTCGTTTACCGACCTTCCGCGCCATCGCGTCCTGCGCGGGTGGTCAAGCGGTTCCCTTTGGGATCCCCTCCCTTCGATGGTCTTATTATATCACAGGGCGTGCGCCCTGTCAAGAGGTTTTTTTGGGGATTTGCTGGCTTGTCAGCGGGATCCTCCCCTGCCCCGATTGCATCCTCGGGGCCACAGACTCTAACGGATCACCGCACGAGGGTCTCGGTGGTCGCGCCGTAGAAGCGCGCCTTCCGAGCCAGATCCCGGCGCTCTGTCCGTCTCTGGACTTCCACCAGAGAGACGGTCAGGGATTCGTGGCGGACTTTATATCCGACCATGTTCCCATCCCAGAGGAAGAGCGTCTGGGTGAAGCTCGTGGGGAAGGTGATCCGAAGCACCTTCCGGGACTTCGTGGTTACCAACCTCCTTTCTGTGACTATATATTACCACATCCCCGGCTATATGTCAACCCCTTTTTGAAAAATTTTTGAAAAAATTTTTCGGCGGGGCGGGCCGGCTGACTAGTGGATGATGCTGGCCGGCCAGTTCAGCCACGCCGAAGCGTGGCTATAAGGCAGATGAGGATATAGGCCAGGGGTAGGGCCAGGGCGATGAGATCAGCGGTTGTCATGGTTGCACCTCCTTACCACTCGGTCGGGAGGTAGACCATGATGGTCATCTCCTCAAAGTTGACCAGTACGGACTTATGACCGAAGCGGTCAGCGAACGAGGCGAGCTCGTCGAGGGTCTCGATGTCGAGGGTGTAGCGGGTGGACTCATTGCCCACGCATTCGATAACGGTGAAGGTCATTTCGGTTTCCTCCCTTTCCTTTTCTGTAATCATTGTAGCAAATCCGATGCTAGCTTTTTGTAGCATCTCGGGTCGGGGCTTACGCCCCGATCCGATTGAGGATCTTCTCGTTGGTCAGCTCCGCGCCATCGAGCTTGATCTGGATGTTGACACCATCTACCGTGATGTCGCCCGCCTGCCAGAAGGGGACGCTGTCCTTGACCCAGGTCTCAGCGGTCCACCGCTCGGTCAGCTCCCGCTCGAAGTTCTCGCCCTTGTTGTGGGCGGGGTCAGCGGTCAGCAGGTCAGCCGTGCCGATCAGCTCAGCTTCCGCGCTCAGCGTAGCACGGTCGGAAGCGGTCAGCTTGATGCGGATTTTGGCGAAGCCACCGCGCTTGGAGCTTGCGCGGTCGAGCTTGAAGTAGGCGCTCAGCTCAGCGAAGGTCAGCTTCTTGGCGTACAGGTTGCCACCGCACACGAACCCGAGGGCGTACGTGTGGGACGCGCTCCGCGCGTTGTAGGTGTTCATCATTTCGGTCATGGTCATTTTCGGTAACCCCCCTTTCGATGGTCTAAGTATATCACAGGTTGAGCCGGAACACAAGCCCTTTTGTTACAAAAGTGTTACAAAAGTCTGAACAAAGCGTTAACAAAGTGTTACAAAAGTCTAAACAAATCTGCAGCCGGCAGCCTTCAGCTGTAATACTTTCGTAACATTTTGTAATATCTTTGTAACATACCTCGGCAGGCGAGGTACCTCGGCAGGCGAGGTACCTCTACTGTTCTACCCGCCCACCTATTAGGTAGGTGGGTTTTACGCTTTAGCGTACTAAAGCGCGCGGGCCGGCAGCAATTGTACGTACAAGTTAGTTAGTCATAACTAACTCTGGCCTGGCCTGTAATTGTACGTACAAGTTAGTCATGACTAACTCTGGCCAGGCCAGGACCGTTTTTGACTTTGACTGACTTTGACCTTTCCGGCCGGCATAATTTATCTTTGATCAAAGGTAAATTCAAAATTTGCCATTCTAAGGCGCTGAAAAAATCATTATCGACCGGACGGGCGAACGATTACCTTTCAGACGCTTAGAATGGCAAATTTCGTTTGACCTTTCCTGACTTTTGTGCCGGCGCGCCGATGCTGAAAAAAAGTAGCATCATTTCCTATATAATATAATCAGAAAGGGGGAAGTACTGAATGAAGATCTGGTTTGACATGGATGGCACAATCGCTAACCTTTACGGGGTTGCTGATTGGCTTCCTTCTCTGATTGCTGAAGAAACCCGCCCTTATGAGATCGCAAAGGGCATCGGCAATCTGGCGCTGATCGCCCGCCTGCTGAACAAGGTTCAGAAGAACGGTCACGAAATCGGCATCATCTCTTGGACTTCGAAGAATGGCACTCCCGCCTATAACAAGGCGGTGGCTGAAGCGAAAAGGGTTTGGCTTGGAAAGCATCTCAAAAGCGTGACTTGGAACGATATCAAAGTGGTTGAATACGGCACGGATAAGAAGGTTGCTACTGGTGGCGGGGTGCTCTTCGATGATGAAGAACCGAACCGCAACAACTGGGGCGAAGGTGCTTACACTCCCGCCGAGATCGTGGAAGTACTCAAAGCCCTTACCAAATAAGACAATGTCGGATCTGGTAAAACCAGATCCGACAATGTATAATCTGGTTGCTTTCGTACTTTAGCGTGCTAAAGTATTGCCGGCCGGCGCGGGCCGTACTGGCCTGCTTAAATTCGCTCTGAGACTGGCCCTGTGATGATTCGTTCGACCGGCCGGCCGGTGGTCTGGCCAGATCGGGCCTGTAGGCCGAAATTTTAGTTAGGTACCAAACTATTTACGCCGGCCCGTAAATGTTACAGAAGTATTACAGAAACTTCATATAATCTTAACAAATAGTTTACACTTTTGTAATTGACAAATGCGATCCGGTATGCTATCATATAATCACAGAGAGGGGATAAGCCCCAAAGGAAAGGAAGGTAAGCAAGATGACGAAGTACTACGAGACCACCATGGAAGCCATGATCGAGGAAGCTCTGGCTGAACTGGAAGCCAAGGGCGAGAGGCTCCCGGAAATCCGGTATGACGAGGCTGAGTAAGCCTCGTCCCCGGATGACGAAAAAATGTAGCATCAGATCCTATATAATAAGAGTGAAGAAAGGGACAAGAGCCCTACGAAAGAAAGGAAGGTAAACCCCATGAAGACCATCAATATCGTGACCATGCCCAAAGGATTCTATCTGACCGCCCGTTATAACGGCATGATGCAGAAATTCGAGTATTACAAGACCAAAACCGCGGTCAATGCTCGGGTGAAGGAACTCAAGCAGGATGGTTACATCCTGGAGAAGTAAGAGAAAGGGTTACATCTTCGATGTAACCCTTTTTCGTATGTAATAGTTAGTCATGACTAACTCGCGACTGGCCGGCCAGAATAGTTCGGTACCGAACTAATTTGTTACGAAAGTATTACAAAAACTTCATAGAAACTTCATATTTTGTTTACACTTTTGTCATTGACATATTGGCGCCGGTATGTTATCATATAATTACAGAAAGGGAAGGAAAACCCACCAAACCAGAAAGGGCGAGAAAATGAAGTACGAAGTGAAGTTCAACAACTGGGAAGGCGAATGGGAAGACACCTACTTCGAAGGCACTGAAGCCGAATGCGAAGCTTGGATCTCTGAGAACTCTGGGGATCTGAACGGTGAAGATGAATACTACTCCCTGCGGATCAAGCACTGATCCGCAGGATGAACCAATAGAAGGGAGCATAAAATAATGGATCCGCGCGAAATGTACTATTCTAACCACTGGATGAAAGAACGGTCAGAGAGAAAAGACGAGATCGACTTTGTATTACATAAAAATTGGGGCATCATTGCGTATAAGGCATGGAACCCCGACCGTAATAATTGGCAATTTATGACAACCACTGGTTTGCTGTTTGTGATGGATGAGTGCGAATTATTTATTGTGACCATGATGATCCCTTCCAGAAGTCAGTTTCTTCGATTCTTTCAGATGGCAGGGCAAGAACCGCTTGGATGGTTTGTACGTCAAGCAAAGCGTAATAGTCGAAGGGCAAGAGAATGGCGCGAAAATTTTTCAGAAAAAGTTGCGTAAAAGGGTTGACAACCCTTTACCGGTATGATATAATAAGACCGTAGAAAGGGAAAGGAAAATCCCGAACACCAGAAAGGAAACGAAGATGAAGATTTACGCGATCGAGACCAAAGGCGAGAAGTTCTACTATGCGACCGAAAGGGAACAGATGTTCGCTTTCCGCGACATTCGGGACGAGTCCTATTACACCGCGTACGCGGAAACCAAGATGTACACCATCGATCTCGATGAGATCCGCACCGTGCTCGATGCGATCCCCGCTCGTGGCAAGACCCAGAAGGAAAAGGAGGAAGGGATCTAATCCCTTCCTTTTTTATTGCGATAATAGTTAGGTACCGAACGATTCGCCCGTGGCCGGCCCCGTAAAATGTTACAAAAGTATTATGATATCTTCATAGAATTGTAACATTTAGTTTAGATTTTCGTAATTGACAAATCGGTTCCGGTGCGCTATAATAAAGTCAGAACAAGGGAAGGAAAACCCAGTAAACCAGAGAGGAAGCAAGGCAATGAAGAACTACAAGGTGCGGGTGTTCAACCACAAGAGCGGCAAGGTCGAGTATATGACGGTCGATGCCGAACGGCTGAAGGTGCTGATCATGAGCATCTGGTACGACGTCTTCGACGTCGAAGCCGAGTAAGAAGGGCGAGAGCCCTTCTTTTTTCTTGCTTTACTTTAGTACGCTAAAGCGCATGGGCCTTGGCGAGTTAGTCATAACTAACAAGCGCGCGCACTTCCCCCTGTCCCTCCTCCCTTCGGTGCATCTATAGTATATCATACCGGCGCGAATATGTCAACCCCTTTTGCGAAAAAAAATTTTTTTATTTTTTTTCAAAAAAGTGTTGACAAGCCGGTACGAGTGTGCTATACTATAATCACAGAAGGGGAAGGAAAACCCCAGAAAAAACCGGAAAGGAACGGAACCATGAAGAAGACCATCACCATCATCCTCACCATCGCCCTCGTGCTGATCATCGCCCTGTCTGCCTACTGCTACGTCAAGGTTGCGAATGGCTCCTGCCCCTTCTGCGGTGCCGAGATGGAGAACGCTGAGAAGATCCTGCGGGATGGCAAGACCACCTTCCGTTACACTTGCTCGGAACACTTCTGGCACTTCCTCGAGATCCCCTTCAGGATCAACTAAGACCGCTTCGGCGGTCTTTTTTTTACCTGCTGCACTTTAGCACGCTAAAGCGCTAAAGTGCCGATAGTTAGGTACCTAACGATTACTGTGGCCGGCCATTTAGTTCGGTACCTAACTATCGGCTGCGGCCGAAGTTGTACGTACAAAAGTTTTTTCAAAAATTTTTGAAAAAAGTGTTGACAAACCTATTCCGGTCTGGTATAATACAATCAGAAAGAGAGAGGAGGAAACCCCGATGAAGATTTGGTTCGACATGGATGGAACGATCGCCGATCTGTACGGCGTGGATGGATGGCTCTCCGATCTGATCGCCTGCGAGACTCGCCCCTACGAGATCGCGAAGCCTCTGGTCGATCCCCTCGCCCTGTGTGCCTTCCTCAACGAAGCGAAAGCCAACGGTCACGAAGTCGGGATCATCTCTTGGACGTCCAAGGGTGGAACCACCGAGTACAACGCGAGAGTCGCGACCGCCAAGCGCGAATGGCTCGCGCGGAACCTGCCGACCGTCACTTGGAACGAGATCCGCGTGGTGGCCTACGGCACCAACAAAAAGACCGCTTGCGGCGAAGGGATCCTCTTCGACGATGAAGAAGGGAACCGCAACGCTTGGGGCCGCGGTGCCTACGAACCTTCCGAGATCCTCGAGATCCTCGCCCACCTTGGGTGAGGATCTGCGAGTTGTACGGACAAAAAAAATTTTCGCCGGCGCGAAAAAAGTGCTTGACAACCGCGCCGGCATCCTGTATAATAAAGACAGATCAGAGGAAGAACGGAAGACGCTGGGACCCACGGCGGACCTGCGCTTCTTTAAGTTGTACACCCTGGACCGTACAACTTCGGATCTGCGGCCGCAAGTTGTACGTACAAAAATTTTTTTTCGTAAAATGCGAAAAAACCTATTGACAACCGGCGCGCGATGAGTATAATAGTAGATGTAAGGAAGAGATTGAAGGAGGAACCCCACGATGATGACTAAGAAAGAATTCAAAGCCACGATGCGGATGGACTATATTGATGCCATGGCAGTCTTCGCCCGGATGATCGAGAATTCCGATCATATGCGGTATGATCTTGATCGGATTGATGACAAGTGCTTTGACTGGTCTATCGACCTTGGTTGCTCTGATCAGTGGATGGCAATCTATACCGGTCTCATCTGTGTGATTGATGCCATCGATGAGGACTAAGGGAAAGTCAAAAAAGGTCAAAAAACTTTCGCAAAATCCCTTGACAGATTCGACCGGCGCATGTTATAATTAGGCATCGAAAGAACGAAGGAGGAACCCGAAAATGACGATCCGCGAGTACTGCGACACTCTGATTGAAACCCTCGACTTCGACGAAGCCGCCGAAACCATCGCCACCCTATACGCTTGCTATGAAGCCGATTATCTCGACTTCGAAGCGTGGGCACTGGAAAACGGCATCAACCTTGATGCTCGGGATCCGTCTGGTGAACTGGTTCTGACCCTGTGGGCTTGGGATGAGTGCGGCGAGTAAGCCGCACAACCCGCCTAAGGGAAAGTCAAAGAAAGTCAAAGAACTTTCAAAAAAGGGTTGACAACCGGCACAAACCCATGCTATAATAAGCCATCGAAAGAACGAAGGAGGAACCCACCAATGAAGACCATCACCACCGAGATCGCCGCCCTCATCGCTTGGATGATCGCCACCTACGAGACCAACTCCGCCGCCGATGAATACTGGTTCGGCTTCACCCTCAACCACATGGTGTATGTGGTCAAGAACATCGGCTTCGCCGGACTCGCCCAGTACTTCAAAGCGGATCGCGCCTCCTCTAACCGCGGCGGCTTCGCAAAGATCCGGATTCGCGCAAAGGTCAACGAACTGGAAGCCCTCCTGCCGATGGCAACCGCCCTTTGCACAGAAGACGAACTGATGGCACTGAACAAGAACGTAGGACGCGCCTTTGAACGGCTGATCTACGAACGGTTCACCACTGAAGAATGGGTTGCGGATTCGGTGCCCTTCTTCAAAGCCGGAGATGTACGGATCGATGGAAAAGAAGTCCAACTCAAGTACAACGGCGCGGAACTCACGAACGAAAAAATCCTCACCCGGTACTTCGGGTGAGGATGTACAATCTGGTAATGTCGGATCCGGTTCCGGATCCGACAATGTCCTATCTGGTCACTGTTGTACTTTAGCGCACTAAAGCGCGCCCAGTTAGACTTTGACTGACTTTGACCTTCGCTAATAGTTAGGTACCTAACTATTGCGCCGCACGGCGCTGTCAAAGTTAGTCATGTCTAACTGGGCGGGCCAGAATTGTCCCACCTATTTTTCTGTGAAAAGGTATGGGAGGGTCGCTCAAAAAACTGGTAAAATTTGGTCACGTTCCTGTGGGAGGGTCGACCGCTCAAAAAATGAAACAGGCATACCCATATAGATGTCAAATCTGGTATGATGCTAAAAATGGTAAAAACTGGTGCCAAATTGGATAATGTATAATTTGGTGTAGTATTTTTGGGGTCCGAAGGCGGCTAGATCCCTTGATTTATAACCCCGGGGACGCGTTGCGGGTATCAAAGGGGTGTTTACCAGATTGGACATGGGTGCCTCCCCACATTCCACCAATTTTTAAATTTTAATAATCAAACATTTGACAACTCTTTATTTTTCATGCTATAATAGAAATATAAATGGAGGTGAGTTCTATTGAAGAAAAAATATTCATTAGACTTTTCAATAGTCCATGATTATGAACGCCTTCAAGCTGTTTGTGACATTTTGGACTAGTTAGAAAATGACCCAAGCCCAACTGAATTAGAACAAATGGCATCATATATTCTCTACGGAAAAGATGAAAATGGACAAAATTCAATATAGAGAAATGAAACAATTAATAAAGATAAGAGATATAAGAGTTATAAGACAAAAGATGATAAGGTTTAGTCATTAGATGAGATTATGGAGATGCCGGGGTTTGATGAGCAATAGTTACGCTCAGCTTATAAACGTGATGCATATACTGCGCCAAAACCATGCATTAACAAGCCGAAATATGATAAAAAAACAGGTGAAATGATTGACCCAGGCGATTCCGATGTGCCGGGTATGTGGGAACAATGGGAAATTATTGATAGATGGTAGCGAATGCTTGATATCGCGCAAGGTAAAATTGCGCCGCAAGAAGGTGACACCATAGTATCTGACCCATACCGCATCTATTAGTTAAAACATAATTTAATTGATATTAGGAAGCATTAGTATTATTTGAAAGATAGCGCCAAACCAACTCTACATTTTCAAAATCTTGATCATCCTAAACCACAATTTTACGATTGGTCGGGCGATTCCTTCTATTGGATTTCGCGCGAGTAGTGGCAAGATAAGGTTGATCATGCATATACTTCTCGCGTTTCTAAAAATATAGAAGATTATGAGACACGCG
>Ga0265298_10003038_pt1 | contig 22551 bp, 19 predicted proteins | sample AusTroGonzalo_MG_3_FD_193486 | JGI IMG/M metagenome (GOLD analysis project Ga0265298, IMG submission 193486) | Bovine rumen microbial communities from tropical cattle in Woodstock, Queensland, Australia - Gonzalo_01 | ecosystem: Host-associated > Mammals > Digestive system > Stomach > Rumen ...
CCCGCGCTTGTCGCGAAGTGCGCGGCGGCCGGTTCGCTTGAAGAGGAGACTGTCGTGGACGTCTCCGGGTGCCCCGACCTCTACCCCGCGCTCGCCGTCGTCGCGCACGTCAAGGGCGGCGGCAAGGTGCGCTTCACCGGAACCGAACGGCTTCGCATCAAGGAGTCCGACCGCCTCGCGGCGATGGAGGCCGTGTTCGCGAATCCCCGCGACGTCAATCCGCGGAACGACCACAGAATCGCCATGGCTGCGGCGGTTCTTTCGACGGTCTCAGGCGGACCGACGCTCATACACGACGCCTCGTGCGTCGCGAAGTCGTATCCGGGCTTCTGGGACGAGTTCTCGATGGATCTCTATGCCGTCACCGGCTGGCCGCTCAAGAAGACGCGCAGCCCCGAGATACACAACGCCGCCTACGCGAAGGACGGGAGAAAAGCCGAGATGGTCTCGTATCCGGCGGAGACGGTTGACGAGGCGCTGCGGTTCGCCGACGTGTGCGGCGTTAAGGGGATGGCCGTGACGATCCCGCACAAGCAGGCGATAATGGACCGGCTCGATTTGGTCGATCCGGCCGCTATGGAAATCGGCGCCGTCAACACCGTTGTGTTCCGCGACGGACGCAAAACCGGCTACAACACGGACGAGGCGGGGTTCGCAGAGGCGTTCCGGAAGTTCGCCGGGCGCGAATCGTTCACGGGGGAGAGAGTCGCGCTTCTTGGCGCGGGCGGTGCCGCGAAGGCCGTCGCCCACGCGCTTTCGCGGCTTGGCGCGGAGGTCGTCGTGTTCCACCGCCGCCCCCTTGAGAGGGGTTTTCGCTACATCGTGAACGCGACGCCTGTCGATCCGGTTCCCGAGTACGAATTCGACGGAACGGAATGCGTGTACGACCTGCGGTACGTCCCATCCGTAACGCCGCTTTTGGAGCGCGCTGCAGCCGCCGGCTGTCGTGTTGAGAACGGTTTTTCGATGCTGGAGGCCCAGGCACGCCTCCAGAGGAGGCTTTTCTTCAATGAAATCGCCTGACAGGACAAACGCAAAACGCGGCCGCCGTTGCAGGATAGCTGTCGAGGGTGCGTCGCCAGCGCGGGCGGACGTCTCGAAAAGGCTTGCGGCGCGGGCGGCCGCGTATTTCGCGGAACGCGCATCGGCGCGGTCGAAGACGGCGTTTCGCGACGTGACCGTGGTCATTCAGCGCGATGCGGAGTCCGCCGCCGCCCATTTGGCCATCATGGGCGTCGCTGGGGCTACCGACGTCATAACGCAGCGGTACGAGCCGATCCCCCCGGAGCCGGCTGGCGTATACGGCGAGCTTTACGTGAACGCCGACCGCGCCGTCGCGGCGGCGCCGTCGCGCAGGGGCTGGTCGCCCGCGAAGGAGTTTCTCCTCTACGTGGCGCACGGCATGGACCATCTTTCCGGCGCGGACGACAAAACGCCGCGCGAACGCATGGCCATGCGCCGCAGGGAGCTTGGATGGCTGAGGGGATTCCTTGAAACGGAGGCTTCTGCGCAATGAAGACGAAGGCTGCGGCGTTTGCCGTCCTGGCGGCGATGACTTCTGCTCTCTGCATGGCGGACGGCGGCGGGCTTGACTACGCGGAATACGACTTCGAGCGCTGGTATGCGGACGCACAGGCAACCGTCGTCCTGCCGCAGGGCGGCTCGGGAATGCGCAGGCTCGGCGGCGCGACTGCGAGGTTTGGCTACTATGCCATGGATTTCCTGTCCGTCGAGGCGTCCGTCGCTTCGCTGGAGGACACCGCCGGGCTTGGCCTTCGCGGGCTTTGGCACTGGTGGGGCTACGAGAAGTTCGATCCGTTTTTCACTTTCGGCGCCGACGGGTGGATCGAAGGCGGCTTCGGACCGTCCGTCGGCTGGGGATGCTTCTGGCATTTCGACGACAACTGGTCGCTGCGCTTTGACGCCGAGGCGACCATGCGCCTCGACGGCGACGCCGAAATGGCGTATGCGCTGTCGCTCGGCGTCCAGTACGCCTTCTAGCCGGCCAGTCGTTCGCGCGTCTGTCAGAGACGTGCTAGGACGTCCCTTATCGACTTCTCGCGTGCCTCGACCGATTCGCAGAGGCGGAACTGCACGCGGGCGCGGTTGAGGTTCTGCTCGGGCAGCGTCGTCTTGAAGTACACGTTGCCGGCGAGGTAGTCCTGGAAGAACCTGAGGCCGAGCTCGAACGGAAGCAGCCTTATCGAGTCGAAGAGATACGCCCTGTCGGCGTCGGTCAGGAACGTCCCTGCTTCGCGCATGTACCCCTTGCAGAAGGCCGTCGCCAGCTCTTCGTCGAAGATGACCTTGGCGAGGTTCGTCTCCTCCTCGCCAGCGGGGTTGCATATCGAGCGCAGCGCGTCGCCGAAGTCGATGTGTATGAGGCCCGGGCTTACCGTGTCGAGGTCGATCATCGCCGTTCCCTTGCCGGTCACGTCGTCGATCATTATGTTGTTCACCTTTGGGTCGCCGTGGAACATGCGCTTCTTCAGTTCCCCGGCGGCCTCCGCCTTTTCGAGGCAGAGCGCGAGGTCGCGACGCTCCTCTATGAACTTCGCCATGCGCTTGGCCTCGACCGATGCGTTGAGCAGCTCCTTCGCGGAATCGGTCTCAAGCGTCTTGTCGTAGTTGTCGAGGTATCCGCTCGTTATGTGGAAGCCCGGCAGCGGGTCCTTGACGAGGTCGGGCGACATGTCGCTTATGAGGTAGTGGAAGTGGCCGAGGGCGGCGCCGCACTCCATCGCGTGTTCGGGGCCTTGCGCGATGTCGAATGCGTGGGCTGACATGATGCGCGTTATGACGCGCCACACCTCGCCGTCGTCGTCCGTGGCGTAGTCCTCGCCGGTGGCTTTGGTCTTCACGATGCGCGGCATCTGCCAGACGCGGTCGTCGCGGCCCTCCGCCGCGTCGGCTTCCAGCTTTTCGTGGCAGTGCTTCGTGACCTCGTGCATGTTCTCCATTATGACCTCGGGGCACGGGAACACCTTGCGGTTCACCTTCTGGAGTATGACCTGTGTCTCTGTGAACGTGTTCCTGTATATGGCCAGGAACGTGTCGTTGATGTTGCCGTTGCCGAAGGGCTGAAGCGACACGAGCCGCCCCTTGACGTTGAACTTGTTGACGAGGATGGAGAGTTCCATGGTGTCGTTCCTTGTTGTTTGTCGTGCCGTTATTATACCAAAAATCCGCGCGAATAGGGCGCGATTTTCCGCCTCGTCGCTATCTTTGCATTTGACACGGGGGGTGTTTTTGGTAAAATATAAAGCACGATATGACGCGAGGAGAGTTCATTTGCAGTTCGCTTGCGCTGGCGGCGGTGCCAGCGCGGGCGAGTGGCGCGACGGGCGACAAGATCAAGGCCAAAGAGATCGTCATAGATGCGGGCGCGGAGAAGCCGTTTTCCGTCCTGCACGTCTCCGACACGCATCTCACCGCCGTCTATCCGCACGAGGACAAGTGGAAGCAGGAGATGTCCCGCGCCGACACGCCCATCTTCGGCGCGAAGCAGGAGGAGGCGTTGGTAGAGGCCGTCGCCTATGCAAAGGCGCACTGCGACTTCCTTCTGCACACCGGCGACTTGATAGACTTTGTCTCGGCGGCGAATCTTGATGTTGTGCGGCGGCATCTGCCAAAAGGCTGCATCGGCTCGCTCGGCAACCACGAATATTCCCACTACGGATGGCTAGTCAAGAAGGCCGGCACGGCGGGGCCGGGACGCGAAGAGACGCGGAAGATGCTGTCGGAGTTCTATCCGTTCCGCCTGCCGCTCGTAGCGAAGGAATTGAACGGCGTTGTGTTCGTCGCGATTGACGATGCGGACGGAACCGTCTCTGAGGAGCAGGTTTCGCAGTTCCGCCGCATCGCGAAGATGGGCAAGCCTATTGTCCTCTGCATGCACGTTCCGTTCTACACGCCCGGCATCTGCCGCGCCGGGAAGCGCTGGTGGAAGAAGGGGACGGACGCGACGAACCCCGAATTGAACCTTCCTGATTTCGGTCGCCAGAAGAGCGATCCGACGACGTGCGCCTTTGTCGAGCATCTTAAGAGCGAACCGTTGCTGAAGGGGATATTGTCCGGGCATCTCCACATGTTCGCGGAGAATCGCTTCTCGCCGACCGCCATGCAGCATGTCGCGGCAGGGAACTTTTCGTTTGCGGCCCAGCTGGTCAACGTGACGTGAATTGGTGCAAAAATCGTACCAAACAGACAAATTCTCGGCTTTCGGATAGACAAATCCTCGGATTTGTGTTATCATATTTCTCATCCGCACGAGCGAGGGAGGGGTAATATGAACAATGATAACATCAAACGGTGGAACCAATGCATCCTTGAAAAGGCCTTAAAGACTCGTCGCATAATTGTTGTATCAGGTGCGAGGCAGTGCGGGAAATCGACCTTGATAGACATGTATTTTGACGGCAGGGTTGAAATTCGCAGCCTTGACTCCAGGCGTCTGCGTGAGGCAGCGCTTCTTGATCCGCAAAGCTTTGTGCGCAATGACGGCGAGTCGCCGATGGTTATCGATGAAATACAAAAAGCGCCGGGACTTCTTTCGGAAATCAAACTGGCCGTTGACAGGAACCGCCGTCCGGGGCAGTATGTCATAACAGGTTCTTCAGACGTCTATTCCTTTCCAGACTCCGACGAGAGTCTGGCAGGGCGCGTCAAGAACATACGGATGAGAACATTTGCGCAAGGCGAACTGCGCGGCGTCGATCCGCTGTTCCTGCAAAGACTCTTTGCGAACGATTTTTCCGTCAAGTGCCAGGAATGCGACAAGCGTTCTGTGCTTGAGCTTGCTTTTCGCGGAGGATATCCGGAGGTCGTCAGCCTGTCGGCGGAAGACAGGCCGGAGTGGTTTCGGGACTATCTTAGGGCATTGTTTTCGAAAGACATCAAGGACGACGAGCGCATACGCCGCCAGCAGGCTCTTCACGATCTGCTCAAGGCTGTTGCCGCGTGGTCGTCGAAATTTGCCGACACCGACAAGATTCAGTCGGCATGCGGGCTTTCCCGCACAGCCTACAGGGAATATCTTGCCGTGCTTGAACGGTACTACTTGTGTGAACGTGTCGAGGCCTGGACAGGAACCGACTACGCACGCATCGGCAAGCGGCCGAAGTGGTATATGTGCGACACGGGTCTTATGGCATCAGTCTTGAATTGGCGGGCGAGGGACATTGAACTTGACCCAGACAAGTCGGGCAAGATTGTCGAGACATTCGTTTTCACGGAACTTGCCGCGCAGGTCGATTTGTCGGGCGGCTACACGCTCTACCACTATCGGGACATTGACAAACGGGAGATAGATTTCATCATAGAGAATGCCGACGGTGATCTTGCAGGCATAGAAGTGAAGGCGGGATCGGGCGTTGGAAAGGATGACTTCAGGCATCTTGCATGGTTTCGCGACCATCTGGCCAAGGGCCGTCGCTTTGTCGGCATCGTCGTCTATTCCGGACGGGATGTTTTGTCTTTTGGAAACGGCATGTTGGCCGTCCCCTTGTCTGCGTTTTGGTCGTAAGCATACGGTGCCACGCCAAGTACGTCGCAGGACAGGATCAAGGGGGCTTTCGTATTTGACAAGCACTTCATGTTGTTTTTACAAGCGATTCAGGTAGTTTCCCAAAAACATGGGCGAAAAACGCAGACGCGCCCTGCCAATCCCGACATAGCGAACGATTTGCTTGCTGCCATCGTCTAATATATAATACGGGGTATGGAGCCGATTGACGAGATAATGGCCGACAAGGCGGCGGGGACGCGTCGTCTGGTGGCCGAATACGGAGGGCGTCTGCATGAGACGGCGCTCCGTATCTGCGGCAATGCGGCTGATGCCGAGGACTACACGTTCCGTACGCTGGAGCGGGCAATCGGGCGCATCCATCTCTTTTCGCGCAAGTCGTCTCTTTTCACGTGGCTTTACGAGATCCTGGTCAATATCATCCGAACGGACGCGCGACGGAAGGCCGCCAACGCGCTTGTGTTCCAGGAGACGCTGCCCGACCGCGAGGATGAACGTCCGAACGCGGGGGAGGCGCTTTCGGCTGAAGAAGAGGCGGAAATCGTGCGGAATGCCATACGTGAACTACCGACGCCCTATCGGGCGCTTCTCGTGTTCAGGTACTACGAGGACTTGTCGGTGCCGGAGATCGCGCACATCATGTCGTTGCCGGAAGGAACGGTGAAGCGGCGGCTGCACGAGGCGAAGAACATGGTGCGGGCAAGAATCGCGCGAACGGTTCGGACGGAAGCCTCGTCTAACGAGAGGAAGGGCAACAGTGAACTGTCAGGAAACAAGAGAGCTGATTGAGGATGCGCTGGACAAGCGGCTCGCGGGGGGCGTCAGGCGCAAGTTCGATCTGCACCTCATGCATTGCCGGGAATGCCGGCGGTTCTACGAGGCGGAGCAGGCCGAGCATTCGCGCTGGTTCCGCGCGATGAACTCCGCCGCCGAAACGCCGCATCCGCTGCCGCCGGATTTCGCCGACCGCCTTGTTGCGGCGGTGATGGCGAATGGCGCGGCGCATACGCCGTTCTTCCGCCGCTTCCGTCTGCCGCGCTGGTTCAAGGTCGCGGCGTCGTTGATGGCTTTGGCGTCGTTTGTTTCGTTTGCGGCGGTGATAATCGTGGAGACGGCGACAGAGGCCGATGATCTTGCCGCACAGGAAGGGACGGACGCGACAGAAGGGACGGATGAGACGGACGCGACGCTATCCACTTCTTCAGCCGATTACTCGGTCGTCCCTTATGTCCCTGCTGTCCCTTCGGTCTTTTCCGACCCTTCAACCCCCTCTTCCGACACCCAGCTTAAAACCAATAAAGGAGAAGCAGAAATGAACATAAGAAAAAAAGCGACTGTCGCGATCGCAGCAGCGACATTGGCGGCAACATCCGCTTCCGCGACAGAACTTCCCTGGACGGGCGGCGATGCGACGCTCGGTGACGGCAAGGTCGTCGTTCTGTGCGACGAGAACGGCAGCGTGACGAACATCGTCGCCAAGCCGACAGGTGGCGAGGAGCTGCGCATCACCGGATCGGCCATGACGTTTGTGGACGGCGCGAAGGTTTCCCTTGCGTCGCCGGCATCGGGCATTTATGCGGATGGCAGCCTCGTCTTTGCCAACGACGTGACGGCGCAAGGTGCGCTCACGCTCAATCGAAACGACGGCGCTTTCCCGATCTGGAGCGGAAACAGGCTTGTTGGCGTAAACTATGTGAACGCCTTCGCCGCGAATGGCACAGCGGCCGCCGACTGGAATATCCATTCTGCGTATGCCGTTCCGACAGATGGCGCCGCATCCGTATCCTCGAACGAATGCCCGCATGGCATCTATCGTCCTATCCCGACCAATGGGAAGACGTGCAACCGCTGGTCCGGGAAGCACACGTTCTCTGCTCGGTTCCAGTTGCAGCTTACGACAAGCGGTTACATCCAGGTGCGTATGTTGACGGGCATGAGGACGACGGCAGGGTTGTACCTGCCCACTACAGACACATGGAGCGACAGCAAGTACCGCAGGGGTACGGAGAGCGATGCGCGTTGGTTCTGGCCTAACAGCACACCCGTCGAAAATGTGACGGTTCAATACGGTGGCGATGAATACGACTTTGGCATCTGCCGCATCATTTTCCAACATAAGAACGCGACGATGGGGACGATTGGTTTCGCTGGCGAGGTGACAATGGCCGGAGCTGTCGCTGTCGGACAGGGCGTCAAGATGGCGGTGATGCCCAAAGCTGACAGCACGTTCGCGGCTCCGCAGTTCTCGGGATATGGCGACGTTGAATATGCCCGCAACTCGACGCTTTCGTACACTAACGCAATGGTTCACAGCACAATCACCGTGACGAATGCCACTGTCACACTCAATACGCTTGGTGCCATACCGAATTACAGCACGCTCGTAGTCGATAAAGGCGGACTGCTGGACGTCTCGAAAGCCTCTGGTTCCCCGATGGCAGAGGGGGCTGGCAAGACCTTTCCGACCGACATCGAAATACGCAAGGGCGGAAAGGTCTTCTCTGATAAAAGTGCTGGGGCCACTTGGAAGTTCGGACGCAAGGTGCCATTCAAGCTGCTGGGTGGTACGCTTGAGTGCAACTCAAGTGGCGGAAGCGTGAACTACGTCTATTTGAGCCGTCTGCTGGCGATGGACGGAGCCACGCTGAAATGCAATAAGCCGTTCTGGGTGGCGAATGACTATGATGGCTATTGGACAATCGGCGGCACGGGTGCGACCGTCGACGGACCGGTGGAGTTCTTGAGCGCGAGTTCATCTGCTGTTCGCGGAGCGGTCGTCAATGTGAACGACGGCGCGACGCTGACGTTTGCAAATACGCTTGCCTACAATTCGGGATTCCCCCATGTCGATTTCATCAAGGCGGGCGGCGGAACGGTGGTGTGCCAAAGCACATGCCAGCCAACCGCCATCGCCAATGGAATGACGGTGCAGGACGGCGTGTGGAAGCTTGGCATCAGCAACAGCTGGTTAAATGCCCGTCCGCTCATTCTGGACGGCGGCACAGTTGCTGGGGCGCCCAATACGGCGAATACGGTCGGTGCCCTGACGGTCGGGGCGAACGGCGGTACCATTGAACTTGACCCTGGGGCGACGCTTGCGTTCGCAGATTCGTCCGGCAAGACGTGGGCTGGTTCGCTGACCATCAAGGGATGGTGCGAAGGTTCCGTAAAGTTCGGCGATTCGTCTTCGGCGCTTACCAAGGACCAGCTGGACCAGGTGCGGGCTAAGACCGAGACCGGTCGAGAGCTGCGTCTTTGCCTTAATTCCGCCGGCTATCTCGCGCGATACGGCATGAGGATCGTCGTCCGATGACGCGGGGCGGCGGGATGACATTCGGACTGCTGATACAACTCGGCACCAACATGTGGGAGCATCCGGGCGCGGTCGCCGACCACGTGCGCTGCGACGAGCGGATCTGGAACGAGATTACCGCACGGATGGCGGATCGCGGGGCGAACATGCTGGTCATCGACCTTGGCGAAGCCCTGTTCTACCCCAGCCATCCAGAGCTTGCCGTGAAGGGGACGTGGAGCCCCGAAAAGATGCGGGCGGAGCTGGCGCGTCTCGGGAGAATGGGAATCGAACCGATCCCCAAGCTCAACTTCAGCTCAAGCCACGATCCGTGGCTGGGCGAGTATTCGCGGATGCTTTCGACCGAGACGTACTACCGCGTCGTTGCAGACCTCATCCGCGACACGGCGGAGATCTTCGACCATCCGCGCTTCTTCCATCTGGGCTGGGACGAAGAGACTGCGAAAGGTCAAGGGAACTACCAGTATCTAGCCGTCCGCCAGGGCGATCTGTGGTGGCATGACATGCTGTTTACTGCCAAGGAGGCAGAGCGGAATGGCTCTCGCGCATGGATCTGGAGCGACAAGGAGTGGCTTCACAAGGACGAGTTTCTGGCGAAATGCCCGCGCTCCGTGCTGCAGTCCCCTTGGTACTACTGCGATGGGTTTGGCCCCAAGTGGGAGAAGCGTGACGACAAGAAGATGCGCGAGGGACCCTACGCCGAGCCTTACACGCTGTGCGCGTTCAAGGAACTGGACGAAGCGGGATTCGACCAGATCGCCTGCGGTTCCAACTGCGGCTACAAGACGAACTTCCCCCGTCTTGTCGAGCATTGCCTTAAGAACGTGTCGAAGGAGCGGCTTCTCGGCTTCCTCCATGCGCCGTGGTGCGACGTCACGAACGCCGAGGGCGGCAAATACCGCCAGCGGTATCTTGATGCCGTGGATCAGCTGGGCGATGCCGTAAAGCGAGTCGGATAGGTCACAACGGAATGAACGAGATGCGCTGTACGAGGAAAGAGTTTCTGGGCGGCGCGGCGGCGTTCGCGGCTGCGGGGCTTGCCTTTGCCAAGGGCGGCGCGATGGGGACATCGCGCCCTACCATGCGCCTTGGCATGATTGCCGATACACATCTTGTCCTAAGGGACAACGGGTGCGGTCTTCAGAACAGCCTGTGCTTTGAGCCGGCGCTCCGCTATTTCGACGAACGAAAAGCCGACGGCGTGCTTGTGGCCGGAGACTTGACGGACTTCGGCACGGCTTCGTGTCTGCGGCATTTCGCCGCCATCTGGAACAAGGTGTTCCCCGGCAACAGGCGCTCCGACGGGAAGCCAATCAAGCTGCTGCACATCTTCGGCGACCACGATATGGGCGGCTACATGCACAAGTTCAACTGGGCGCCAAAGGCGGAGATGACGGACGGCGTGATCCCGGAGATGGACGTCGTCGCGCTGTGGGACGAATGCTTCCACGAAAAATGGGAGCCGATACAGGTCAAGGAATGCTGCGGCTACAAGTTCGTCCTTGCCCACCACCCGCGCCATACCAAGGAGTCCGACCACGGTGATTCGATCCCCGGGCTGGCGGAGTTCATGGCGAAGCAGGAACTTGATCCGAAGAAGCCGTTCTTCTTCGTGCAGCACAGAGTCTTCAAGGACACCGTTCTGGCGTCCGGGTGCGGATGGGAGAGCGGCAAGACTACGGAGGTGCTGAAGAAGTACCCGAACGCACTTGCGGTCTGCGGGCACGGACATTGCAACGCGGCGGACGACCTGTGCCTTTGGCAGGGCGAGTTCACCGCCGTGCAGGTCCCATCTATCAACTTCTGCTGCACGAGGCCAGGGCGCGAGAACGGCTACAACAACCTGGACAAAGACGCCATCATGCCGAAGGGAGAAATCCGCAAGTCATGGCAGGGGATGTTCGGTACGATGTACGCCGACAGATTCGTGGTGGAGCGCCGCGACTTCCTGAACGACAAGCCGCTGGGGCCGGACTGGGTGATTCCGCTGCCAAGTCCCGATGGTTCGTTGCGCACGGAGGTGCGGGCGAAGAAAGCGTTCGCGCCGCAGTTCGCAGAAGGCGCGAAGATTTCCGTGTCGGAGCGGACCGTGGTGAACCGGGCGAAGAAGGCCACGGATGCGGTCGTCGTATCGTTCCCGGTTGCCCACGCAACGGCTAGGACGCCACGTGCGTTCGACTATGCCGTGACGGCGCGGAAGGGCGGCAAGGTCGTCAAGGAGAAGCTCGTCTTTTCAAAGGGGCAGTTCTGGGCGGACGAGAGGGACGTGCAGCAGGTCGAGTGCGCGTTCGCGAAGTCCGACCTGCCGGACGACTGGCGCGCGTCGGTGAAGTTCACCGCCGCCCCGCGCGACTCGTTCGGCAAGCGCGGCAGGACGATCGGGTAGTGAAACGCGATGCTTGCCCCCTTGCAATTGTCTTGTGAAGCTTATTGACTTGCTTTTGGGGCGGGGCGTCAGGGCGATTTCGAGGTTGGCTCGCAGCTGAAAAATGGTTGTCATGCAATTTTTCAGTACCTGAAAAACACGCTTATCCCTGAGAATCCGGGATAAGCGTGGATTCAAATTTAGTGATTGCGGTTTTGCAGCGGTTTTGGTAGAATATTAGACAATCTGCGGCTGTCTCAGGAGGTCATCCCTGCCGCGGACTGTCCTTCCGGGCGCGTGCCGCGCCGTGGTTAGCGGACTGTCCGTCGCGGCGGGGGAGCGGCTTCCCGGCTCGCAGCGAATAAAGAAAAAAGGACAGAAAGAAAAATGAAAGTTGACAAAGCCGCCATCCGCGGGGAGTTCCAGCGCCACGACCGCGACACCGGTTCCAGCGAAGTGCAGATCGCCATCCTCACGAAGGAGATCGAGGCCCTTACGGCGCACCTGAAGGCGAACAAGAAAGACCACTCCTCGCGCTACGGCCTTCTCCGCAAGGTCCAGAACCGCCGCAACCTCCTGAACTACCTCAAGCGCGTCGACGAGGAAGGCTACAAGAACCTCATCGCGAAGCTCGGCCTCCGCCGCTAAAGCCTATGGTGCGGGATCCTTTGGCATGAGACGACGACCGGCGGACGCGAGGGCAAGCTCCCGTCCGATGTCCCGCGCCTCTCGTCGGGAATCCCCGGCTGCCGCGAATTTACGAACAACAAAAAGAAAAAGAGAAAACAGCAATGCAAGGTGCAAAGCAGTTCAAGGTTGACATCGCGGGGACGGACCTCGTGATAGAGACCGGGCTCCTGGCGCAGCAGGCCGCCGGGGCCGTCACCGTCTCGTACGGCGACACGACCGTGTTCACTGCGGTCACCAACACAGACAAGCCGCGGGAGGGAATAGACTTCTTTCCTCTCCAGTGCGAATACCGCGAGAAGTTCTACGCCGCCGGCAAGTTCCCCGGCGGGTTCTTCAAGCGCGAGGCGAGGCCCACCTCCAAGGAGATCCTCACGGCCCGCATGTGCGACCGCCCGATAAGGCCGCTCTTCCCCGACGGCTACTACAACGACGTCCAGGTCAACTCGATGCTGATCCAGTCGGACGGAACCCGCGAGGGCGACTTCCTCGCCGTCAACGCCGCGTCCGCCGCGCTCCACATATCGGAGATCCCGTTCATGGGTCCGATCGGCTGCGTCAGGATCGGCCGCGTGGACGGCCAGTGGGTCATCAACCCGACGCACGAGCAGAAGGCGAAGAGCGACATCGACCTGCTCTACGCCGGCCTTCGCGGCAAGTTCCTGATGATGGAGGGGTCTGCCTCCGAAATCAGCGACGAGGACTTCATCGCCGCGCTCAAGCGCGCCCACGAGGAGGTCGAGAAGATCATCGACCTCCAGATCGAGATGCGCCGCGCACTGGGCCTGCCCGACAAGGACATCAAGGACGTCCCGCAGCCCGCCGACAAGATGGACTTCATGCGCGCCGAGGCGGGCGAGGCCCTCTCCGCCGCGCTGCTCATCAAGGGCAAACTCGAGCGCCAGGGCAAGGTCTCGGCCATCAAGGAGGATCTTCTCAAGAAGGTCAGCGAGAAGTGGCCCGAGGTCGATGCGGTCGGCTTCGTCCACCTCTTCGACGCCCTCGAGATCGAGACCGTCCGCAAGAACGTCCTCGAGCGCGGCCTGCGCATCGACGGGCGCGGCCAGCACGAGATACGCCCGCTCTCCGCGCAGGTCGGGGTCCTCCCCCGCGTGCACGGCTCGGCCGTCTTCTCGCGCGGCGAGACGCAGTCGCTCGCGACCGTCACGCTCGGCACGAAGAAGGACGCCCAGGAACTCGACTCCGTGACGGGCGGGGACCTCTCGAAGAGGTTCATGCTCCACTACAACTTCCCGCCGTACTGCACGGGCGAGGTCGGCCGCCTCGGCTCGACCGGGCGCCGCGAGATCGGCCACGGCGCGCTTGCGGAGCGCTCGATAGCGGAGGTGCTCCCCGACGACTTCCCGTACTCGATCCGCGTCGTCAGCGAGATCATGGGCTCCAACGGCTCGTCCTCGATGGCGTCGATCTGCAACGGCTGCCTCGCGCTCATGGACGCGGGCGTCCCGCTCAAGCGCACGGTCGCGGGCATCTCCGTCGGCCTCTTCACGAACGACGACCAGTCGAAGAAGGTCCTGGTCACCGACATCCTCGGCGCCGAGGACCACTGCGGCGACATGGACTTCAAGGTCGGCGGCACGAAGAAGGGCATCACGGGCTTCCAGGTGGACCTGAAGCTCCGCGGCCTCACTTGGGACCTCGTCGAGGGCGCGGTCAAGGCCGCGCACGACGCCCGCCTCAAGATCATCGACTACATGGAGTCGGTCATCCCCGCGCCGCGCGCCGAGCTGAACAAGTACGCTCCGCGGATCGAGGAGATGCAGATACCGGTTGACAAGATCGGCGCGCTCATCGGCCCCGGCGGCTCGAACATCCGCAGCATCGTCGAGACGACCGGCGCCCAGATCGACATCGACGACGACGGCAAGGTCGCGATCTTCGCGACGTCCCGCGAGTCGATGGAGGCCGCGAAGAAGGCCGTCGGCGCAGTCGCGGCCGAGGCGGAGCCCGGCAAGATCTACGAGGGCACCGTCACTGGCATCAAGGACTTCGGCGCGTTCGTCGAGATCCTTCCCGGCCTCGACGGGCTCTGCCACATCTCGGAGCTGTCCGACAAGCGCGTCCCGAGCGTGGACGCCGTCTGCAAGGTCGGCGACAAGATGATGGTGAAGTGCCTCGACGTGGACGAGCGCGGCCGCATCAAGCTGAGCCGCAAGGCCGCGATGGCCGAGCTCGACGCGCAGGCGAGATGACGACGACCGGCGGGACTTCCCGATGAAGGTTGAAAAGGAAGACAAGTGCCCGTGCTGTTCGGGGAAGGCCTTCGGCGAATGCTGCGGGCCGATTCTCGACGGCGCGGCCGTCGCCCCGACGGCAGAGGCCCTCATGCGCGCGCGCTACTCCGCGTACGTCGCCGAGCGCATAGGCTTTCTGCGCGACAGCGCCGTCAAGGCCGTCCGCGACTCGTTCGACGAGGCGGCGTCGCGCTCCTGGAGTCGCGCCGCCAGATGGCACGGGCTTGAGATAATCAGGACCGAGGGCGGCGGCGATGGCGACGACAGGGGCGTCGTCGAGTTCCGCGCCACCTACAGCGCGAACGGCGAGTTCTGCAACCACCACGAAGTGTCCACGTTCGTCCGCGAGCCGGACGGCTGGAAGTTCGAGGACGGCGAGATGGTCGGCGAGAAGCCCACCGTGCGCGAGACCCCGAAGGTCGGCCGCAACGACCCCTGCCCCTGCGGCAGCGGCAAGAAGTACAAGAAGTGCTGCGGAAGGGAAGGCTGACGCCGTGACTCCCGCCGCGTTCCTGTTCGACCTCGACGGCACCCTGGTGGACACCGAGTCCTCCTGGGCGAAGGCGATATCGGACATGGTCGCGGCGCGCGGCGGCAAGGCCCCGTACACCGAGATACTCCCGGCCATAGTCGGGCGCAACTGGTACGACATCCACCGCATGATCCACGAGGCGTACCCGGTCCTCGGCGACACGACGATGTTCGAGGACGCCGCCGAGCTGCGCGGCTACTACGCACGGTACGCCGGCGACCCGGCGTCCCAGGCGATTCCCGGCTCCGTCGCGTTCCTGCGCCGCGCCGCCGCCGTCGCGCCATGCGCGATCGTGTCCGGCTCGCCGCGCGAGGACGTCCTCAAGGTCGCCGGCGAGTGCGGCTTCGCGGACTTGATAAAGTTCGCGCTGGGCGCGGGCGACTACGAGCGCGGCAAGCCCGAGCCTGACGGCTTTCTCGCGGCGGCGGAGCGCTTCGGCGCGAAGCCGTGCGACTGCGTCGTCGTGGAGGACTCGGCCGTCGGCGTCGCCGCAGGCGTCGCGGCGGGGATGCGCGTCGTCGCGCTGAAGCGGCCGGGCTGCGACGCGGCCGCGCTGAATGGCGCCGGGATCGTCGTGGACGACCTCGCGGCGCTCGACCCCATGGAGGTGCTTCCGTGAGCTCGAACCCCGATTTCGACAGATGGTACGCCGCGACGCACGTGAAGATAGTCATGTCGCCGTCGGGCAACCTCGAGACGTTCGGCTCGACGCTCGTCAACTACCACCTCATATCCGAACTTGACGACTACCCGGGCAAGGTCAGGATCAGGGAGGGCCGCCTCGAAGCGCACCAGCCGCTCGTGATCGCGCCTCATTTCAGCGAGGTGACGATGGAGGGCTTCGGCGACGAGGCCCGCGCGTACGTGGAGTTCCTCAAGGCGACCGAGGAGAGCCTCAGGATACTCCGGTACGGCTACCACCTCAAGAGCGACAACTTCTCCGAGCAGATCGTCACCGAGTCGCTCGCCGTCGTCACCGAGCGCGTCAAGGCGGCTGTCCAGGAGCGCGGCGACAAGTTCGCCGCCGTGCTGCAGTGCGTCGACGAGCCGTGGGACGTCGCCCTGATCGAGCTTTGGCGGCGCGAGGTCGAGAAGAGCGCCGCGAAGAACATACGCGAACTCAACGAGAGCGGGAAGCTTTTCGGCAAATGACCCCGGCGGACGGGGCTGGAGGACACGGGATGGAAAGAAGGACAAAGATCGTCGCGGTCGCGAACCAGAAGGGCGGCGTCGGCAAGACGACGACTGTCGTCAACCTCGCCGCCGCGCTGTCGGCGAGAAAGCGCGCCGTCCTGGTCGTCGACCTCGACCCCCAGGCCCACGCGACGCTCGGCCTCGGCCTCGAGAAGTCTCCGGGAGTGTCCATGTACGCGGCTCTCACCGGCGCGAAGCCGATAGAGGACGTCATCCAGCCGACGAAGTGGAACAACCTCAACGTGATCCCCTCAGAGGTGGACCTCGCCGGCGCGGAGCTGGAGTTCGGCGCAAGACCCGACCGGCTCACGATGATACGCGACGCGCTCGCCCCCGTCAAGGAGTCCGGCGCGTTCGACTACATCCTCCTCGACTGCCCGCCGTCGCTCGGCGTCGTGATGACAAGCTCGCTCGTCGCGTCCGACGGCGTCCTCATACCGATCCAGGCTGAGTTCCTCGCCATGGACGGCCTTGCGCTCATCACCGGCTCCATCGACAGGATAAAGAACGGTGTCAACCCGTCGATAGAGCTCAACGGAATAGTGTTCACGATGGTCAACGCGACCGCCCGCCTCACCCACGACGTGATGGAGGAGGTCCGCGCCCATTTCGGCGACCGCGTGTACGAGACTTCGATCCCGCGCAACGTGCGCGTCTCCGAGGCTCCGTCGATGGGCGTTCCCGTCGTGTTCCTCGACCCGCGCTCGAAGGGCGCCGAGAGCTACAAGGCGTTTGCATGGGAGTTCATGGCTAAGAACCCGACGCGCTTCGACGCGCCCGCCGCGCCTGTCCAGCCCGCCGCAGCCCCCGCCGCAGCGCCCGCCGCGCCGGTTCCGCCGGACGGTGAATCGCCCGCCGCGCCCGTCCAGCAGGCTGCGTCCGTCCCTCCGACCCAGCAGCCCTAGCCGATGGCGAAAGTCGCGACAGTAGGCGTCGTCGGACGCACCAACGCCGGCAAGTCCACGCTCGTGAACGCCCTCGTCGGCGAAAAGGTCTCCATCGTCTCTCCCGTCGAGCAGACGACGCGCAACACGGTGCGCGGCATCGTCGCGGACCCTCGCGGACAGCTTGTGCTTCTCGACACTCCCGGCCTGCACAAGGCCGTCGGAAGGCTCGGAACGCTGCTCAACAGGATGGCGCGGGCGAGTTCCGCCGGCGTGGACATCCTCTGCGTCGTGTTCGACGCCGCCGAGGAGCCGCAGATGGAGGATCTTGGCTGGATGTCCCGTGTCGCGAAAGAGTCGCCGGAGAAGGTCGTGTTCGTCCTCAACAAGTCGGACGTAAAGCCGTTTTTCGCGTCGATGTTCCGCGATGCGTGGAAAGAGGCGTCGGCCGGCTCCGCCGTCGCGCCGGTCTGGGTAGAGACTTCCGCCTCCACTCCCGGCGGCGAGACGCCGGTCGCGGACGCGCTCTTCTCCCTTGCGGATGAGGGCGAGCCGCTTTTCCCTGACGACATCGCGACCGACTACCCGCGCAAGCTCGCGATAGCGGACATCGTTCGCGAGAAGTTCCTGGCGGTCCTCCGCAAGGAGATTCCCCACGAGCTAGGCGTCGTCGTCAAGCGCATAGACGAGAACGGCGACCGCTGGAAGATATTCGTTGACGCGCTTGTGAACCGACCGTCGCAGAAGCCCATCGTCGTCGGCCGCGCCGCGCAGAACGTGAAGCGGGCGAGAAAGTCCGCCGAACGCGAGGTAGGCGATCTCTTCGGCGTGAAGGCGACGATGGAGCTGTGGGTGCGCGTCGAGCCGAAGTGGATGGAGAACCCCCGCATCCTCGCCGAGATGGGCTATCTCGGCGGCGAAATCTGACTAAGATCCCGCTGGGACTTCTGGGCCTGCTTTCTGAAGCGCGCCCAGAACTTCAGGAAGTCGGCGGAGATGTCGCGGCCTTTAGCCGTTTCCAGCGCCTGTGCAGTCGCGTCGAGCGGGTCGGCGCCCTCGCCGCACAGCTCAAGGTACTTCGCGACGACCCTGCGGTATGGTGCGAACTCGTCGGCGGCGTAGCAGCCGATCTCCAGGAAGTACACCGCAGCCCACGACGCCACGTAGTGCAGGTTCCGGTCCTCGCGCGACCCGCCGTAGAACTCCGCCCGCGACATCCGCATGACAGCCGGCAGCGCCCGCGCCACCTTCTCGGGATCCTTCGCCACCCATGACGCCCTGTTGCCGGCGTCCAGTATCTTCACGGAGTCCTTTGCGGGATTGTACTGCACGTTCTCGAAGAAGCACGCATGGCCCTCGTTGAACCAGAGGGCATGGCGCGCGCCGCCCGTCGCGTAGAAGAGATACTGGTGGAACGCCTCGTGCCGCATCGTGTCCAGTGCCTGCGCACGGTCCTCGGCAGCGACAAGCAGCTCCTCGTGCGACGGATCCCACAGCCCGCAGCTCCACTCCATCTCCGATCCGCCGTCGGAGAGGTGTTCGCGGTACCCGGAGAGCGTCTTGAACACGCGTACTGTGCATTTGCCGACAGGCTTCTGCGGCGGAACGTACTTCTCGTATGCCCTGCGCATCGCTCCCATGAGGCGCATCGTGTCCTTGACGAACTTCCCGCCCCTTGCCCTGTCCAGGTCGGTCAGGAAACGATACTGCTCGTTTTCGACGTCCCACCATTTCATGGACGAAGCATTGCTGCCCGAGACGACCGACGACACGGACTTCTCGAACGCCTTGAGGAGCTTCTGGACGTCTGCCTCCGCGACTTTCTCGGCGAATTCGAAATCGACGTAGTAGAGCGCGGGGGGCTTCCCCGCGCTTATGAACCTGCCGGCTCCGCCGCCCCAGGCGACGCGCCATTTTTCGCGCTCCTCTTCAGATCCCGCGAATGACTTCTCCATTGCGTCCAGCGACTTCTCGATCTCGTCCCTGTACCAGTGCTGCCGCTCGAACTCCGGGACGAGGGACTTGACGCGCGCGAGCCGCATCGTGTTGCCTTTCCTGTCCTTCCATTCGCCCGCGTACGCCCTCGCCCGCCAGATGTCCTCCGGCGCGTACAGCTTCGCCTTTGTCGTCTCGCCGCCGCGCTTGATCGTGTAGTAGTGGGCCTCTGGCGTGGCCGCCGGGACGCCGCGCGCGCCAGCGAGGACTTTCGCCTTGAACGCCCCGTCGGCCACGAGCTCCGCCTGCGCGTTCAGCCGAGGCGCGGCGAAGACAGCGTACTGGCAAAGGACGCAGACAACGGCGAGAGCCAGCGACATTCCCGCGTGGATGACTTTCACGCGCATATAGTTCGCGTCGTTCACAGTTGTATCTCCAGCCCGTCGTATGCGGGCTCGACCCGAGGAGGGAGCCTTTCGAGCCACTCCTCGTGGGTGAGGTCGTGGCACATGTGCGTCAGGTACGCCTTGCCGGGCGCGATCCTCGCCAGGTATTCAAGGGCGCGTTTGAGCGAAAGGTGCGTCGGGTGCTCCCTTTCGCGAAGGCAGTCTATCACCATGACGTCCACGCCGCGCAGACGCTCGATTGACTCGTCCGTGATCTCGTGGCAGTCGCTCGCGTAGCCGAGGCGGCGGACGCCGTTAGACGACTCTTCCGAGAGCAGATATCCGCAGCACGGGAAGCCGTGCTCGACCCGGAACGATTCGACGCGGAGCGACCCGACCTGGAACGGCTTCGTCGCGTCTGAGAAGAACACCTGCGGGCGGAAAAGTCCCATCTCGCCGCCTTCGGTCCCGATGTACGGGAATATCCGGTGCATGGCCTCAGTCGTTTCGGGAATCGCGTAGCATGGAAGGGGCTTGCCGACGATGCGGAACGTGCGTCCGTTTGCGCCGGGAGAATTCGGGTCGCATTCGACGCGGACGCCGTTTATCGTGTTGAAGCGTCTTACGTCGTCGAACCCCGCTATGTGGTCCATGTGGGCGTGGGTCAGGGCGACGGCATCGACCTTGGACACGGAGCACTCAAGGCACGCGAGGCGCAGCTCCGGCGGCGTGTCTATGAGAAGGGCGGCACCGTCGCCGGCGACGACGTATGCGCCGGCCCTGCGTCGTTTGTCGCGCGGGTCGGACGACGTGCACACGCGGCAGCCGCAGCCTATCTGCGGAACGCCGACGCTTGTGCCGGTGCCTAGGAATCTGAATGTCATTTCAACATGATATTATACCAAATGGCCTTGGATGATGCCATGGCAAACGAGTCTCTAGCGGCGTCAGCCGCTGCCTGTGCGCAAGGAGCGTGGAGGCCGGGGTGGCCGGGCGCCTTGCCAGACAAATTTTCTCCGCTCCGATGCAAATCTGCGGGGGATAAAGGGGCATGATGTCGTAAATGGTCATAAAAGAAGCAGAGGAAGGCAACACAACCGCCTATCTCTATCTGAAGAAGCTGGAGCAAACGGGACAAATGTAGATTTGCGTAAACTGTGCGCGGTGAAGTCACATCACTTTTTACGATTCATAAAATATGAAGAAGAAGACCGGGTATGGCAAAAGCGGCCAGGAATTTGGTACAATATGCGGCATGAATACGCATAAGATGATGTCTGTCGCGCTGGCGGCGCTCGCCGCCGACTTCTCCGTTGACGTGGGCAGGATACGCCCCGAGCTCCATTCGTCCGGCTTCGGCCCGACAATATGCTCGCTCACACAGCAGGCCCTCGACGACATAAAGTCGATGGGGTTCAAGTACGCCCGCACCCATGACTGGGCGCTCATAAACGCGAACGAGCGCGTCTGCGACTACTTCCACATATTCCCGCTGATGCACCTCGACGCGACCGCCCCGGAGAACTACCACTTCGGCCCGACGGACTACCTTCTCAGGCGCACCCGCGAGGAGACGGGCTTCGACGTGTTCTACCGGCTCGGAACGTCCATCGAGCACTCCGGGATGAAGATGCACTTCAACTCCACGATCCCCGGCGACTTCGACAAGGTCGCGGAGACCTTCGCCGGGACGGTGCGCCACTACAACCGCGGCTGGGCAGACGGCTTCGAGTGGGGCATAAAGTACTGGGAGATATGGAACGAGCCGGACGGCATCGAGAACATGTGGACGCCGCCGGGCGGGCTGAGCGACGAGGACAGGAAGCATGGTTCCGCCAAGCGCATGGAGTGCCGCGACCAGTTCGTGAAGTTCTTCGTGACCGCGCTGAAGCGCCTCAAGTCAGAGTTCGGCGACACGATAAAGATCGGCGGACCGGCGCTCCAGTACTACCGCGAGGACTGGTTCGAGCGGATATTCTCGGCGTGCCGCGAGGCCGGCGTCGCGCCGGACTTCATATCGTGGCACGGCTATTCCAACGACCCCACGGCTTTCAGCCAGCAGGCGGTGGCCGCCCGCGCCCTCTGCGACAGGTACGGCTTCCCGAAGTGCGAGCTGATCGTCAACGAGTGGCACTACTTCGGCGAGAACTACACCTGGACGGACATGCAGCGCTGCTCCGACCCGGCCGTCAAGGCGCGGATATGGGACGGCCCCGACAGCCACAACGGCATACGCAGCGCGTGCTTCACTCTCGCCACTCTCGCCAACATGCAGCGCTCCCTGCTCGACCAGGCGTACTACTACGGCTGCCGCCACGTCGGCAGCTGGGGGTTCAAGGACGACATGGAGCGCAAGTACAAGGTGTTCTACGCCCTGAAGCTCTTCGGCTCGCTCGTGAAGGACTACTCGGACATATGCGAGAGCTCGTCCGCCGGGACCGTGTACACCTTCGCCGTGAAGGGCGCGGACGGGCGCAAGGCGCTTCTCGTAGTGGACTACGGCGGGACGAAGAGGAACATCGAGGTCGCCGTCAAGGGCGTCGCGCCGGACGCGAAGGTCGCGTGCGAGGTGCTCGACAACGCACACGACCTTGTGCCGCACAAGGCGGCGTTCGCGGACGGCGTCCTGCGCCTGACCAAGCCCGACTTCTTCTCGGCCGCGTTTCTCGTCAGGTTCGAGTAGGCCGAGCGCCCCCCGCCGCCCGTCAGACGACTTTGCCGGGGTTCAGGATGTTCTTCGGGTCGAAAGCGGCCTTTATGCCGCGCATCAGCGCGCGCACCTCCGGCGAGAGCGACTCGGCGAGATACGGGCGCTTCGCGCTGCCGATGCCGTGTTCGCCGCTGACCTGCCCGCCAAGCTCGCGGGCCTTCGCGTAAAGATCCTCGAACACGGCGGAGAGCTTCGCCTTCCAGTCGTCTTCGCCCAGTTCGTCCCGCAGGACGTAGATGTGCAGGTTGCCGTCGCCGGCGTGCCCGAACGAGCGGATGCGGACGCCGTGGCGGTCCTGGAGCGCGTGCGAGAAGAGGACGAACTCCGCGACGTTCGCGCGCGGCACGACCACGTCGCACTCGTCCATCTCCGTGGTCGATGCCTTGATCGCCTCGAGAAACGCCCCGCGCGCCGACCAGATGGAATCGTTGCGCTCAGGCGTGTCGGAGATGAACACGTCCTTCGCGCCGTTCGCGAGGCACGTCTTCGCCGCCGCGTCCCACGCGAGATCGACCTCCTGCCGGCTCGCGCCGTCGAACGTCAGAAGAAGATACGCGTCCGCCGAGCTGTCCGGGAACCTGCGGGCCTGGAACTTCTCCGCCGCGAGGATGACCTCGCGCTCCATGAACTCCACCGCCGTCGGCACGCTTGCGGAGCGTATGACCTCCGGCACCGTCTTGACGGCCGCCGCGAGGTCCGGGAACGGCACGAGAAGCGATATGCGCGCCTTCGGGAGCGGCAGCAGCCGCAGAGTCGCGCGCGCAAC
>Ga0265298_10003040_pt1 | contig 22546 bp, 10 predicted proteins | sample AusTroGonzalo_MG_3_FD_193486 | JGI IMG/M metagenome (GOLD analysis project Ga0265298, IMG submission 193486) | Bovine rumen microbial communities from tropical cattle in Woodstock, Queensland, Australia - Gonzalo_01 | ecosystem: Host-associated > Mammals > Digestive system > Stomach > Rumen ...
CGCTCCACCCTGACATCCCCCATGTTCTGACGTTGGCAGAGGTCTGCCGTCCGCAATGGTTGGTGGAGATGGAGTGCATCGCCACGAAGATTAAAGATTAAAAAAATAATTTTGGGGCGCTTAGGCTATCACCCAGTCCATGTGCTTCACGTTGCGGTAGTAAATCCAGGATGGGACGCCGTCTATCTCAACCATTGCCGAGCCCATCTCTCCGTCCTTCATGCTCGTCACCACTTCGTCGTCAATCCTATTGGTTGTCAGACGGGCCTCATCGAAGAAATTGGCAGTCTGAATCCGTTTCTCGTCAGGATGTATGATATAGGTGCCGTTGTGGTCTATCACGAAGTTATAGGAATGATGCGTGCTTCCCTTCTCCAGCTTCTTGTTCAACTCCTGCAGATCGTCCATCATCTCGTAACTCAGGAACGTCAGCGGCAGGTCGGAACAGAGCAAGGCTACAGGACGGCGTTGTTTGCCCTGATGAATAGGTATGGAAAAGGTCGTCAGGAGCAGCTGCCTGCTCGTGTTGGGAATGATGCTGTCCTCGAAATAGGCTTCTGACCAGCTCTCGACGTCATCCGCCATACCCTTCTTAAACCATTCCCATTCCATATATTCGTTGTAGTCGTCTTCGTCCTTGTAGGTATGAATGCCACCTACAGAGTCGCGCGTGGCATAAAGCTCCACACAACGTTTCTTATCAGGAAAATAGCTTGGCTCATACAAGATGGCGCTGGTCACGATAGAGACATTGACTTGCAGCATGCGTTCCAATTGAGGCAGGAGCTTATCAGGGCTGTCTATGTCGCGCTCAATGTTGTCAATGTTGTTCTTCGTAGCCACCATCACGTCCGAGAGTCTGCGACGAAACTCCTCATGGTCTCTCAGCAAGATGCCCTCATAGCGTTCCTGAGCCTCCTGAAGCATATAGCTCCTGACCGTAAAATGCACAATGCCCGTGATGACTGCTATCATCACCAGCACTACCGCCATGATGCGATAAGTCAGGCGCTTAGTCAGGGAATACTTCATGCCAGAATAGTGTTAGTTGGTGCAAAGAGACGAATAAAAATGAGAAATAAGTCATGAGAAATGAAAAATTTTCCTTTTTTTCTTTGTACCTTTGCCGCAAAATAGCATAAACTATGAGATACTTTTTGTTTTTGGCCCTTCTACCTTTTTATATAGGGGCACAGGCCCAGCAAGTGAAACTCAACAAGCAGCACCACTTCAACAAGACGGTGCCCGCAGGCAATTACAGCGGCATCACATGGCTTGGCGGCGAACGCTATGCCGTGGCTGATGACAAGTCCCCTACGGCAGGCTTTTACCTTATGACCATCCGTACTGACGAGAAGACGGGCGACATCCGTGAGGTACGTGCCGACAGCTTCGTGACCAACCGCCAGCCCAATCGCGACGAAGAGGGCATCTGCTACGTGCCTCATACCAATACGGTGTTCGTCAGTGGCGAGAGCGACGGACAGATTGTGGAGTACACCCTTGACGGACAGTTGACGGGACGCAAGCTCAACATTCCTGCCGTCTTTGGCATTGCCCACGGCAACCGTGGTTTCGAGGCGCTGACGTATAACGCCACGACACATCGTTTCTGGGCAACCACTGAGAATACGCTGAAAGCCGACGGTGCCAAGCCCAGCATCAAGAGAAAAGTTTCGAACCTGCTGAGACTGCAGAGTTTTGGCGACGACCTGCAACCCAAAGAACAATACTGGTATCTGTCCGACTCGTCAGACGTCAAAGGGGTAGAGGGCAAGAGTACGTTGGGCGTCAGCGGACTGGCAGCACTCGACGACGGACAAATCGTCTTCCTCGAGCGCGAGGTCTATCGGACAAAGAATAACATCGGCTCATACGTCCACGTCAAACTCTATGTGGTCAACCCCGCTATGCAAAATGCTGGCGACCTGTTGCAGAAGCAGCTCATCACAGAGTTCCGCACCAAGATCAACGTCACAGACCGCAGCTTTGCCAACTACGAGGGCATCTGCGCAGGACCACGACTGAAGGACGGCAGCATCGTGCTGATGCTCGTGGCTGACTCGCAAAACCAATATAAAGGCTATCTGAAGGACTGGTTCAAGACCGTCACCGTGGCTGACCTCGACTTCAAGCCTCAGCCCAACACGACAGCCGACCGCTCTGCGCTCCTGAAAGCCGTCTCAGCGCCCGTTGACACGAAGGTGAGTACGCCGTCATTCCTCTCCAAAGAGGAGTTGCCTGATGTCTTGCGCTTTATTCCCGAACCGCCCCAGCCTGGCACAGGACCTTTCGAAAACGACACCTATTATTATCATTACGGAAAGAATGAGCGTCCTACCCCACGTGGCAACAAGGCCGCCCTCGACGAGGTCCAATTGACGTCGAAAGTCTTCAGCGAGGCAGCAGGTCTCATGATAAGTCCTGACGAGACGCCTGAAATCTTCAAGTTGGCACAAGGCGCACAGAAGGATGCTGACAACGCTAACAGGCAGGCCAAGAACCATTTCCGCCGTATACGTCCCTTCGTCTATTTCAACGAACCCTCGTTGGTGTCGGAGGCAGACGAAGACTACCGCAACACCTACAGCTATCCCTCTGGCCACAGCGTGCGCGGCTGGGTCTATGCCCTCACCTTGGCGCTTGTCATTCCCGACTCCACAGAGGCACTCATAGCCCGTGCTCAGGAGTATGCCCTCCACCGCGTTATCTGTGGTCGCCACTACAAAAGCGACATCGATGCCTCGCTCGTAGAAGCCACAGCCATCATGAGCCGTCTGCTCTCCAATGCCGCCTTCCTCGAACAACTCGACAAAGCCCGCAAGGAGTACGCAAACAAAAGGAAAAGGGAATAGTGAAAAGTGAATAATTTCTTACCACATAGTGGTAATCATAAAGTTCAAATTTCAAAGTTTAAAGTTCAAAGCGTAAGCCTAACATCACGATGCGGTTGTTCCTGCGATTTTCCGAGGTATAAACCGTATGTCCTTTCTCGTCGTAGATTGAAAAGCGGATGGCGGGATCTATCAGACCGCTGGCATTCAGGTAGGCGGTGACATGGCCGAAACGCTTCTCGATGGAGGCTTCTGCCGACGGCCACATGCTCTCAAACTCATACGTCATGCTTCTGTAGCCACTCGTATATTGGAAATTCGCTGTGGCAGACCAGCCGCGACCCATGTTAGCCTTCGCCTTCAGCAGCCAACCCCAGTTGTTGTTGTCAACGACGCTCTCGCTGAACTCCTCGCCAAGGTCCTGATGGTGTTCCCTGTTTCCCCATACCATAGCACTGGCCTTCAGCCATTTGCTGTTCCAGGCAATGGTCTCTGAGAGTTTGTAAGACGTGACATTGGCCACGTTCCGCACCATCTGAGCCGTCTCGCTACGTCCACCCAACGTGCAACTGTAGTAACAAAGCGCCATCTGATTGTTTTCGCGAGCAGCGGAAAAAACAGCACGCTCCAACAATTCTTCTGTTTTTTGCCTCAAGTCCTTGCGACAACCATGGGAATATTGCGACAGACCTGAGGAACCCTCTCCATATCTGTCGCAAAGGGGCTAAAAAAGTAAGCTCAGAAGGCCAAGGTCATGTCATGATACACCAGCGAAAACCCATGATACATGGCGTAATGCTTATCTCACGGAATCTTGTTACCTTTGTAGCCAGAATAGAAAAAACCATAGAACAAATGAAATCATTACTCACAACCCTAATTCTTATGTACGGTCTCTGCGGAACTGTTGTTGCCGCAGAAGTGACGTCGCCCGACGGCAGACTGTCAGCCAAAACGAACGGAAATACCATCATTGTCAGTTGGGGAGGACTGCAAGCCCTGGAGCTGACAGACCTGAACATCACCCCATCATCCACCAATCCTTTTGTGTTTGTCAAGAAGGTGACAGACGACTACCAGATGCTGACGGGCAAGCGGAAACATTGCCACAACGAGGCCAACGAATATGCCGCTTCTGCAGGGAAAGGCGTCCGACTGGTGCTGAGAATGTATAACGACGGCGTGGCACTGCGGTATGAAGGTCTACCCTCGACCCCTCCCCAAGGGAAGGGAGAAGCGACCCAAGTAGGCTACCGTATTAAAGAAGGTACGCGGCGCTGGATGCAGCAGTGGGCAGAGTCGTACGAGGGATTCTTCCCGCAGGAAACAACCTATAAAGTGAAGCCTGTGCCGTCGTTCAGCGGTACATTTAAATCGGCCGAGGGGTGGAACAACCGCTGGGGCTATCCGGCACTCATAGAGGCGCAAAAGGGCGTCTTTGTGCTGATTAGCGAGGCAAACATAGAGCGAGGACAGAGCGCCTCGTGCCTTTATAACGATGGGGAGGTGTTCCGCGTGGTGGAGGCAGAGCGTGTCGCTGGGGAGGCCTCCCCCCAATCTCTCCCAGGGATGGGAGTGACGCCGTGGCGCGTGGCCATCATCGGTACGCTGAAGGATGTGGTGGAGTCAACGTTAGTGACTGACGTCAGCGAACCAAACCGGATAGAGGACACCAGTTGGATAGAGCCAGGTGTGGTTTCGTGGATTTACTGGGCTTACAACCACGGCTCGAACGACTATAACATCATTAAGCAGTATGTGGACATGGCCGTGACGCTTCGTCTGCCCTACGTACTGATAGATGCCGAGTGGGACGAGATGCGTGACGGCAAAACCATCGAGGATGCTGTCGGCTATGCCAAGTCGAAGGGCATCAAACCGCTTATCTGGTATAACTCCAGCGTGGGATGGATAGACGGCGCTCCTGGTCCGAAGTTCCGTCTGAACAAGCCCGAAGACAGGGAAAAGGAGTTTGCCTGGTGCGAGAAGATTGGCGTTGCCGGTGTGAAGATAGACTTCTTCTCAGGTGACAACCAAAAGAATATGGACTACTGCATAGACCTCTTGGAGTGTGCCGCCCGCCACCATCTGCTGGTTAACTTCCACGGCGCACCCATCCCCCGTGGCTGGCAGCGCACCTATCCTAACCTCATGTCAACGGAGGGTGTCTATGGTGCTGAGTGGTATAATAACGTTCCTACGTTTACCGATAAGGCCGCCAGGCATAATGCCACCCTGCCCTTTACCCGCAACGCCATCGGACCTATGGACTACACCCCCTGCACATTCAGCGACTCGCAGCATCCGCACATCACGACGAATGCCCATGAACTGGCTCTGACGGTGCTTTTCGAGAGTGGCCTGCAACATCTGGCAGACAAGCCCGAAAGCTACCTGTCACAACCCAAGGAGGTACAGCAGTTCCTGACGGAGCTGCCCAGCACATGGGACGAGACGCGCTTTGTCAGCGGATATCCTGGCGAGTGGGTGGTGATGGCACGCAGGAAGGGTTCGACGTGGTATGTGGCTGGCATCAATGGCTTGGACACAGAGAATGCATTACTGGCGAATCTCGACTTCATCAATCCTGACGGCAAGACACCAGTAGAGACGATGCTCTTTATGGATGGTGACGGCACAGGAGAAGCCGGCGAATATGGAAAGAACGCATGGAACATCATGCGCAATCCTTCTTTAGCAAACGGTTTTAAATGTCGTCCACGTGGCGGATTTGTATTGGTGGTGCACCAGAAATCCGACACATTACCTTTTGTTTACGACGTTGAAAACACAGGGACCTCCTTCCCTAAGCCTGACATGCCTGCCGCCAAAGACCTGCCCGTACAGCACGGACTGCCCGATGCCCTGAAGGGTGTCAACAGCTTTGCCGACTGGGCTAAGCGGCGCAGCGACATCGGCCACATGATACAGCACTATGGCATCGGCGAGAAACCTGTCGTCAGCAAGGAACAGGTCAACGCCCGCATGGAGGGCGACACGGCATTAGTCGTGGACGTCACCGTAAACGGCGAGACGCTGACCCTGCGCTCCGTCATCCGCTATCCCAAAACGGGAACGGCTCCATACCCCCTGATGATTGGCACCAGCATGATGTCGCTGCCCAGACAACTTTTTAATGACAGGCCGATAGCCATCATGAACTTCCGTGAGAAGCAGGTCAACGACTACGGACAATGGGGTCCACACCATGAGCGTGGCGAACATCCGTTTGACAAGCTGTATCCCCAGCTGAAGGACAATGGCGCCTATAGCGAGTGGGCATGGGGCTTGAGCCGACTGATTGACGGTCTGGAGCAGTTAGGCCCAGAGGTGACGAAGATTGATACCCGTCATATTGGTGTCACGGGGTGCTCGTATGCTGGTAAGATGGCACTCTATTGTGGTGCCTTCGACGAGCGCATCGCCCTGACCATCGCCCAGGAGCCTGGTGGCGGAGGGGCTGCCGCCTGGCGTAAGTCGCACGAATCGACGGAGAAGGTGGAAGACATCGACAAGACCGACTACCACTGGTTCTTGGAAAGTCAGAAGGACAATTTCCAGGGCGACTCCGTCTATCGTCTGCCCTACGATCAGCACGAACTCTGTGCTATGGTCTGTCCACGAGCCTTGCTGCTGTTGGGTAACCCTGACTATCCCTGGCTCTCCGACCCGGCTATGGAAGTTTCCGCCAAGGCTGCCGTCAAGGTATGGCAGAACTTCGGCATCGGCGACCGCATGGACTGGAGCATCGTTGGCGGACATGGCCACTGCATGCTGCCCGAGAGCCAGTACCCGATAGTGCAATCCTTCATAGACCGTTTCCTTTTAGGACGGTCTCAATGACTTTCAATTTTCGAAAAGTTTTACACACATTAAACCTAAGCTCTTTGTCTTCGTCTAAAGAAAGACGATGAACCTAATAAAAGTAGTCGACTAATCCCAAACAACGTACAACGTGAAAAAACTATTTGTCCTGTTATCTCTATTTGTGTCTATGCCATTGGTGGCACAGCAGCATAAGCTATGGTACACACAACCTGCCCGTCACTGGTTAGAAGCATTGCCTGTGGGCAACAGCCAGATGGGCGCAATGGTCTATGGCGGCACCGAGACAGAAGAAATCCAACTGAACGAAGAAACCTTCTGGAGTGGTTCACCGCATGACAACAATAGCCTCACGGCACGTGACCACCTGCAGGAGGTGCGCGACCTGATCTTTGCCGGACGCGAGGAAGAGGCACACAAGGTGCTCGACCAGCATTTCTTCCGTGGTCCTCACGGTATGCGCTTCCTACCGTTAGGCAGCATCAAACTGAAACTCGGTCATCAGGATGTCAGCCAGTATCGCCGAGAACTGAACATCGGCGACGCCGTCAGCAACACCTCTTATATATATAAAGGTGTCAAGTACGAGCGGACGGTCTTCGCCTCCCTACCCGACCACGCCATCATTGTCCGGCTGACGGCCAGCAAGCCTGGCGCCCTGTCGTTTGACATAAACTTCAACAGTCAGTTGCAGGCGAAGGTATTTACGGTTTCCAGCCACGAGGGTATCAGCGGCGAGGTCAACGAACTTGCTGCCGTTGTCGACGGTGTGGAACAGGAAGGCATCCAGGCAGGGCTAAAAGCCGAATGTCGTATTATGGCAGAGGCTGACGGCAAAGTGGAACGTGGGGCTGAAAAACTCATCGTCACCAATGCCACTACCGCCATGCTCTATATCACAGCCGCCACCAACTTCGTGAACTATCACGACGTCAGCGGCAATCCTGTGAAGAAGAACAACCAGACATTAGCCGCTCTGAAAGGCAAGCCCTATCAGCAGCTGCTGACCAACCATGTCAAGAAATACCTGGAGCAATACAACCGCGTAACGCTGAACCTGCCAAAAACGGCTAACTCCAGTTTACCCACGGACCAGCGTTTGGTCGCCTTCAGTGAAAGCACAGGCTCAATGGGGAATGGCCAATCTCTTGATCTTGACATGGTGTCGTTGATGATGCAGTATGGCCGTTACCTGCTCATCTCGTCGAGCCAGCCTGGTGGTCAGGCCGCCAATCTGCAGGGTGTATGGAACGATAAGATAAACGCTCCGTGGGACTCGAAATACACTATTAACATCAATGCTGAGATGAACTACTGGCCGTCGATGGTAGGCAATCTTGTGGAATGTCAGGAGCCGTTGTTGATGATGATTCGCGATCTCAGCGAGACTGGTGCCAAGACGGCAGAGGTGATGTACGGCTGCAAAGGCTGGGTGGCTCATCACAATACCGACCTGTGGCGCGTTGCCGGTCCTATCGACGGTACAACATGGGGCATGTTCCCAACAGGCGGTGCCTGGTTGACAACACATATCTGGCAGCAGTACCTCTTTACAGGCGATAAAAAGCTGTTGGAACAGTACTTCCCCGTGATGAAGGGTGCCGCCGACTTCCTCATCGACATGATGCGCATCCAGCCGGAATACGGCTGGTTAGTCACCGTGCCGACTGTGTCTCCCGAACATGGCCCCATAGGCAAGCAGACTACCGTCACCGCTGGTTCCACGATGGACAACCAAATCGTCTTCGACGTACTCTCTGCTACCATCCAAGCCGCCAAAGTCCTCGGCAAAGATAATTTTCAATTTTCAATATACAATTCTCAATTATCCCAGCTTCCTCCCATGCAGATAGGCCGTCATGGCCAGTTGCAGGAATGGCTGTGGGACGGTGATAACCCCAACGACGAGCACCGTCATATCTCACACCTCTATGGTCTGTATCCCTCGAACCAGATTTCACCGTTTACGCATCCCGAATTGCATGCCGCCGCTGCTACTACGCTGAAACAGCGTGGCGACCAGGCAACGGGCTGGAGCCTGGGCTGGAAGACGAACTTCTGGGCACGTATGCTCGACGGCAACCACGCCTTCCAGATTATCAAGAACATGCTGAAGTTGTTACCTGACGACTCAAAGATGCGTGAATATCCTAACGGCCGTACCTATCCCAATCTCTTCGATGCCCATCCGCCGTTCCAGATTGATGGTAACTTCGGCGTTTCCGCTGGCATCTGCGAGATGTTGCTCCAGAGCCACGATGGGGCTGTGCATTTGTTGCCCGCCTTGCCCAACGACTGGAAGCAGGGCAACGTCAAGGGTTTGCGAGCCCGTGGCGGATTCATCGTCGACGAGCAATGGAGCAACAGCAAGCTCAGCACCGCCACCATCCGTTCTACCATCGGTGGCACCCTGCGTCTGCGCTCATATACTCCGCTGAAGGGTAAGGGTCTGCGTCCTGCCAAAGGTGATTGTCCTAACGCCCTCTTTGCTCCCGCCGACATCAAGACGCCTCTCGTCTCTCCCGAACTGAAGCAATCTGCGCCCGCCTCTACCGAGCTGAATCAGTCCGCTCAGACGGGTTTCCCCCGTCGGAATGTCTACGAATATGACTTAGACACCACTTCTGGAAAAACCTATACCATCACAAAACAATGAGAATACGATTCACAATACTTGCCCTAACCGTCTGTCTGGCTGTTATGGCTCAGCAAGCAAAGGTGGAATTTTTGACTCCCACCATCGTACATGTTGTAAAAGGCAACCCCACCAAAAGTCTTGTTGTCATTGCGAAACCAGAAACTGTTGCTGTAACGCAGACGGGCAACACGTGGAAGAGCAGTGAGCTGACTGTTAAACTGAATCCAGAAACCCAAAGCCTGACGTTTATGACGAACAAGGGCAAGGTGCTCCTCAGGGAGCAGGGCTGGAGTCTCATAAGGAAGAACATTGATGAGTTTGAGGTCAGCCAGACTTTTGCGCTTGACAAGGATGAGGCCATCTACGGCTTAGGCACCATCCAGAACGGCAAGATGAACCGCCGTGGCGAGAAGAAACGCATGGAGCAGTCTAACCTGGAGGACTTTCAGAACTTGCTGCAGAGCATCAAGGGCTGGGGACTCTATTGGGAGAACTACTCACCAACGATGTTTGAGGACAATGCTCAGGGAATGACGTTTACCTCTGAGGCTGGTCAGGGCATTGACTATTACTTCATGTATGGCGGCAGTGCTGACGGCATTATCGCCCAGATGCGTTACTTAACAGGCGACGTGCCGATGTTCCCACTGTGGACTTACGGTTTCTGGCAGTCGAAGGAGCGCTACAAAACTGCTGCCGAAACAGAGTCCATCGTTGACAAATACCGTGAACTGCAGGTACCATTGGATGGTATCATCCAGGATTGGCAGTACTGGGGTTCCAACTATCTTTGGAACGCTATGGACTTCCTCTCCGAAGACTTTGCCAATGGCAAGCAACTGATAGAAAATGTACACAAGAAGCATGCCCACTTCATGATTAGTATATGGGCCAGTTTCGGTCCCCAGACACAGCAGTTCCGTGAGCTCAACGAGAAAGGGCTGCTGATGCCTTTCCAGACGTGGCCTCAAAGTGGACTGTCGCACATCTGGCCGCCACGCATGGACTATCCCTCTGGCGTCAAGGTCTATGATGCTTTCAGTCCTGTGGCACGCGACATCTATTGGAAATACCTGAAGACACTTTACGACTACGGCACCGATGCCTGGTGGATGGACTCCACCGACCCAGACTGTTTCTATCCGACGGAAGACGACTACGCCCATAAAGTCTATGGCGGCACTTGGCGCTCACAGCGTAACGCCTTCCCCCTCGAAACCGTTCGCGGTATCTACCAAGCCCAGCGGAAAGATGACAGGGGAAAGCGCATCTTCATTATGACACGAAGCAGTTTTGCTGGGCAACAGCATTACGGCTCCAACATGTGGAGCGGTGACGTGAACTCGTCGTGGGACATGTTGCGCAAGCAGGTGCCTGCCGGACTGAGCTTCACGCTGACGGGCAATCCCAATTTCAATACCGACATTGGCGGCTTCTTCTGCAACGCCTACAACACGATGGGACCAGCCTCAGCACCCAAGAACCCGCAGTTCCAGGAACTTTACGTGCGCTGGATGCAGTATGGTCTGTTCTGTCCTATCTTCCGTAGCCACGGAGCCGACGCGCCCCGCGAAATCTGGCAGTTCGGCAAAAAGGGCGAACCCGTCTATGACGCCATCGAGAAGCAGATTCGCCTGCGTTATCGTCTCATACCTTATTTATATAGTATAGCATGGCAAGTCACCAGCAACAACGACAGTTATATGCGCCCGCTGTTTGCCGACTTCGCCGCCGACCGGCAGGTGTGGAACATGACCGACGAATTCATGTTCGGCCATAGCATCTTGGCATGTCCCATCATCGACCCGCAGTACACTGAGGAGAAGATTGTCCGTACCGATGCCATGACAGGCTGGGACAGAAACGACGTAAGAAGTCAGAAGGAAGAAGGTAGAAGTATTGATTTCACAGCCACCAAAAGTGCTGTGAAGTACCTGCCAAAGGGTGCCTCGTGGTATGATTTTTGGACGGGCATGCGATACAAGGGTGGACAGAACGTAAACTTACAGACCACCCTCGACCGCGTTCCGATGTTCGTACGGGCAGGCAGCATTCTGCCGTTAGGTCCTGAGATGCAATATGTCGGCGAGAAAACTTGGGACAACCTTGAAATAAGAGTCTATCCTGGTGCTGATGGAACCTTCACCCTTTACGAAGACGAAGGCGACAGCTACCGCTACGAGCAGGGCATCTACAGTACCATCACCTTCCGCTGGGACAACAAGGCAGGCACGCTGACCATTGCTGACCGTCAGGGCAACTATCCTGGCATGCTTCAGCAGCGTCAGTTCAGCATCACCCTGCCCGACGGCCGCCAGAAGACGGTGAACTACGACGGTCACAGCCAGAAGGTGACGTTCTAAAAGAAATCCTTTAATTAACTAACAAATAAAAATTATCACACGAATGAAACAGACTTTTAAAATGGCGCTGGTAGTGTTGATGACACTTTGCGCCGCCCCTATGTGGGCACAGTGGGGCGCTCCCGCCGACCCAAAACCGACAGTGAAACTGAAGGATGCCTACAAGGACTACTTCATGATTGGCGTTGCCCTCAACCAGCGTAACGTCAGCGATCAAGACCAGATCAATCTGGTGAAGGCTGAGTTCAACAGCATTACTGCCGAGAACGACATGAAGCCCGGCGAACTGCATCCCAAGGAGGGTGAGTGGAACTTTGAAAAGGCCGACAAGATTGCTAACTTCTGTCGTGAGAACGGCATCAAGTTGCGTGGACACTGCTTGTGCTGGCACTCTCAGTTTGCCGACTGGATGTTCACCGACAAGAAAGGCAAGGAGGTGAAGAAAGAGGTCTTCTACGAGCGTCTGCGCGAGCACATCCACACCGTCGTCAATCGCTACAAGGACGTTGTCTATTGCTGGGATGTGGTGAACGAGGCTATTTCCGACGGTGGCGGCTTTGGTGGCTTTGGCGGTTTCGGACGCCGTCCAGGTCAGGCTCCCAGCCCCTATCGTGAGAGTCGTCATTACAAGCTCTGCGGCGACGAGTTCATTGCCAAAGCTTTCGAGTTTGCCCGTGAGGCCGACCCCAATGCCCTGTTGTTCTATAACGACTACAATGAGTGTGACCCCGGCAAGCGCGACCGTATCTATAATATGGTTAAGAAGATGAAGGATGCTGGTGTACCCATTGACGGTATTGGCATGCAGGGCCACTACAATGTCTATGGTCCCTCTGAGGAGGATATCGACGCTGCCATCACGAAGTATAAGGAACTGGTGAAGCACATCCACGTCACTGAGCTCGACATCCGCATGAATACCGAGATGGGTGGTCAGCTGCGCTTCTCACGCGGTGAGAACAAGCCCGTGGCAGGCTATATGAACACTCTTCTTACCGACCAGTACGCCCGCATCTTCAAGATTTTCCGCAAGCATAAGGACGTCATCGACTGCGTTACCTTCTGGAACCTTGGCGACCGCGACTCATGGCTCGGCGTGAACAACCACCCGTTGCCCTTTGACGAGAACTACAAGCCCAAGCAGGCTTATTATGCTATCAAGAACTTTAATCCCGCTCTCGACAATGCCGTTCCCAAGGAGGACTTCGTTCCCAACCCCATGAACCAGCCTGGACAGGAGTGGCCGAAGGTTAACAGCGAGGGATATGCCCGCTTCCGCGTAGAAGCTCCAGATGCCAAGTCGGTCATCGTCAGCCTTGGTCTTGGTGGTCGTGGCGGCACGGTGTTGCGTAAGGATAAGGACGGCGTGTGGGTAGGTACCACCGAGGGTCCGATGGATCCCGGTTTCCACTACTATCACCTGACCATCGACGGTGGCGTCTTCAACGACCCCGGCACGCACAACTACTTCGGCTCATGCCGTTGGGAGAGTGGTATTGAGATTCCCGCTCCCGACCAGGACTTCTACGCCTACCGCAAGGACATTCCTCACGGCAACATCCAGCAGGTCACCTTCTGGTCTGAGAGCACAGGCAAGATGCAGACTGCCAATGTCTATCTGCCCAGTGGCTACGGCAAACTCGTCAAGGGCAAACAGGAGCGCTATCCCGTACTGTACCTGCAGCATGGCTGGGGCGAGAACGAGACCAGCTGGCCCGTACAGGGTAAGGCTGGACTCATCATGGACAACCTCATTGCTGAGGGTAAGATTAAGCCCTTCATCGTTGTCATGGCCTACGGTCTGACCAACGACTTCAAGTTCGGAACCATCGGACAATTCACTGCCAAGGAGTTCGAGACGCTGCTCATCGACGAGCTGATGCCCGTCATCGACAAGAAGTTCCTCACCAAGCCCGACAAGTGGAATCGTGCCTTAGCAGGTCTCTCGATGGGTGGCATGGAGACCAAGCTCATCACCCTGCGCCGTCCGGAGGTCTTCGGCTACTGGGGACTGCTCAGCGGCGGACAATATGCTCCTGATGAAATCAAGGATCCGAAGGTTGTGAAGTACATCTTCGAGGGCTGCGGTGACAAGGAGAATCCTGCTGGCATCAACAAGAGCGTTGCCGACCTCAAAGCCGCCGGCTACAATGCCGAGGGTCTCATCTCTGAGGGCACAGCCCACGAGTTCCTCACCTGGCGTCGCTGCCTCCGTCAGATGGCCCAGAGCCTGTTCAAGTAAAATGCCTCGTATATGAAGAAACAAGTATTTATACTTCTTGCTGCCCTGGCGATAGCCACGGGCAGCAAGTCGCAGAACCCCATCATCCGCGACCAGTTCACGGCAGATCCCACGGCACGTGTGTTTAACGGTAAGGTGTATCTTTATCCGTCACACGACATCTTTCCCCCGGAAGGACAGCGCAAGGACTGGTTCTGTATGGAGGACTATCATGTTTTCTCGTCAGAGAACCTGACCGATTGGACGGATCATGGGATGATTGTCACCCAAAACAAAGTTCCCTGGGTAAGAGAGAATTCCTATTCTATGTGGGCTCCCGACTGCATTGAGAGAAACGGAAAATACTATTTCTTTTTCCCCTCTTCTCCCAAAGACGGTAGGGGCTTTGGTATTGGTGTAGCCATCGCAGATCGTCCTGAGGGACCGTTCGTCCCTGAACCAGAGCCTATCAAGGGCATCAGCGGCATCGATCCCTGTGTGCTTCAGGCTTCTGACGGCAATGCCTATATTTTCTGGGGTGCTGGACGTTGTGCTAAACTCAAGCCAAACATGAAAGAGCTTGCCGACGACACTCCAAAGGAAAAGGTCAAGTGGGGTGAGCGCGAGTTTGAGATGTATGGCGTCAATTGTCTGAAAGACCTGCCCAACCGCCAGGCTGAAGGACCTTTTGCCTTTGAATATAACGGAAACTACTACCTGACTTATCCCTACGTGAGGGAAAAGACCGAAGTCATTGGCTATGCCATGAGCAAGAATCCCATGGGTCCATACGAATACAAAGGCATCATCATGGCTGAGCATCCCAATGGTTGCTGGACCAACCACCACAGCATTGTCAACTACAAAGGGCAATGGTACTTCTTCTATCACAGTAACGCCTTCTCACCCCGCGATGACAAGCGCCGTTCCGTCCAGATAGAGAAGTTGTACTTCAATCCAGACGGTACCATTCAGGAAATTAAGGAAACTATGCGTGGCGTAGGCATCAATAAAGCAACGGAAAGAATTGAGATAGACCGTTACAGTAGTGCAAGCAGTGACGTGACGACACAACTCATCGATACCATCAACACCTTCCGCAGCTACGAAGCTACTCTGCCTAATAAGGGTAGCTGGATCATCTATAAAGATGTGGACATGAGTTGTATCACTGACGGCTACCTCGTCGTAGGTGCCAAGGCCAGTGACAACACTGAGTTCTGCATTCGCGAGAAAACCGCCAAAGGAAAGGTGATTGCTCGCATCAAGATGACTGTGAAGAGCGAAATGACGCGTCCCGGCATGCCCACTCCCTTCCGTCGTGACCAGAGTAATCAGTGGTTGACCTTGACTTCCCAGTTGGACTATACACCGAATGGCGTTACCGATCTCTGCATCACCTGCGAGGGCGATGGTGCTGTCTCCATCGACTGGCTGCAGTTCAAGAATCGTCCGAAGTACTTCACCACTGTAGATAAAAATGCCGCCCCGTCGCAGCCCGACGCACAAGGATTCATTCGTCGCTGGAAGCTGATGGAGCCACAGGCTGTCGATGTCCGTTCGAACATTGTCTTTACAGACTCATGGCTTCGTGAGAAGTTTGCCGACGAACTGGCAAAACTGCCGAAACAGAAGGCTAAGTGGTACACGCTTGACAGCGAGAACTATAACATGAAACTGTTCCGTTTTGCCGAGAAGTACGGTAAGCAGACCTACGGCTCGTTCTACTGGTGCGAGACTGTCATCGACTGTGCCGAGGAACTACAGAACGTCCGTTTGGCCGCAGGCTCCAATGGTGCTTCCATGTGGTGGCTTGATGGCGACGAAGTGCTGCTGCTGGAAGGTGACCGCCGCATGGTAGAGGACGACGGAACATCGCGCCGCCTCACACTGAAGCCAGGCCGTCATGTGTTGCGTGGTGCTGTCATTAATGGTCCTGGACTCGCTGACATGTGCGTCCGCTTCATCGACGAGAAAGGAATGCCTGTGACTAATTATAAGATAACAGTGAATAGTAAATAACAGTAGTTTATGAAAACAAAATATCTGATAAGTTTATCATTTATCATTTGTTCTTTATCATTAAGCCCCGTAAGGGCACAAATTGGTGCACCTTATATCCACGATCCTTCGACGCTGGCCGAATGTGACGGCAAGTGGTACACCTTCGGAACTGGTGGTGGAGGAATCATCAGCGACGATGGGTGGTCGTGGCATTCTGGTGCAGAACGTCCGGGCGGCGGTGCAGCTCCCGACGTCATGAAGATAGGCGACCGCTACCTTTGCATCTACGGTGCCACAGGTGGTGGACTGGGCGGTGGACATAATGGACGCATCCTCACCATGTGGAATAAGACGCTGGATCCGAAATCGCCTGACTTCAAATGGACAACGGCCGTCGAGGTATGTGCCAGTGACGGCATGGAAGATCAAGACGCTATAGACCCGTGTCTGCTGCTCGACCCCACGACGGGCCGCCTGTGGGCAACCTACGGAACCTACTTCGGCACTATACGTATAATAGAACTCGACCCGAAGACGGGCTTCCGTGTGAAGGGTAACAAAGAAAAAGACATCGCCATCGACTGCGAGGCTACTGACCTCATCTACCGCGATGGCTGGTACTACCTGTTAGGCACCCACGGCACTTGTTGTGATGGTGTGAACTCGACCTATAACATCGTGGTGGGACGTTCCAAGAATGTGGAAGGACCTTATCTCGACAATGTGGGTCGCGACATGTTCCATGGTGGTGGCCGCATGGTTGTCAATGCCGGTGACCGCAAGACCGGTGCCGGACACTTCGGTCGTACCATCATCGATGAGGGCGTGGAGATTGCATCGTTCCACTGGGAGGCCGACTTCGACCTCAGCGGCCGTAGCGTGCTGGCCGTCCGCCCGTTGTTGTGGCGTAATGGCTGGCCCGTGGCTGGTGAACACTTCAAAGGAGGTACCTTTGCCATTGAGAGCGAACGCCGCGGTTATTCTTTGGAGATTGCCGTCGATTTCCAGCGCATGCAACAGGAACGCCAGGGCTGGTTTAACCGCCAACAAATGCAACAGCCCGTCAAGCCCATTCCTACCCAGACGTTAGAGGAAGTCATCGGCTCGTGGCCTAAGGACAACATTGCTGTGCGTTGTAGTGACTACATGTTCCGTCCTCACCAGCACTGGAGTGTAACACCGGTAGATGAAGCAGGTGGATATCTGAGCAATCCCTATTTCAAGATTACCATCGCTGGTACCGACCGCGCCTTGGCCGCTACTGCCAACAAGGAGCTGATTACCCTGCCTGCCTATACTGGTGGTGACGAACAGCTATGGCGAATCGAACAATTGACAGATGGCACATTCCGCATCATGCCTAAGCGGATTCCAGGAGAAGAAGGTATTAACACCCGTTACTGCATCTACTCCGCTTCCGATTCTACGCCCACTCTGGCTGAATACGACTTCCAAAGTGACAACTCGAAGTGGAACTTTAGGATTTCTAAATGATAGTTTTTCATTTTTATCCGATGTGTCAATAATCTCATGCATGATACAAAAGAGAAAGTTTGTGAAACTTACTGCAACGTCTAATTGAAAATAAAAGTGTAATTTTGCACTCGAAAACTAAGAATCACGTCATTTAGCATGAAGAGATTTGTTTTAGTAATTATATCATTAGTAGTTTGTTTTGTAACCGTAGTGGCTGCTGGAAAGCGTTCCAGCAGCCCTTCTGGTAATAATGTGGCTAATGTTAGCGGTGCATCTGCTGATTATGTGAAGAACCCAATGCTGTGGGCCGACGTTCCCGACCCTGACATTATACGCGTAGGCGATACCTTTTATTTGGTATCCACGACCATGCACCTCATGCCTGGAGCTCCCGTCATGCGCTCCAAGGACTTGAAAAACTGGGAGACGGTGAGTTATATCTTCGACCGTCTGACCGACTCACCGAAATATGACATGCTGGAAGGTACAGCCTACGGTCGAGGCCAGTGGGCTACATCGTTGAAATACCACAACGGACGCTTCTACGCCCTCTTGGCCCCCAACGAAGCCGGTGCTATGGGCGACACCTATATCTTTACGGCTGAAAAGGCAGAAGGCGAATGGAAATTGCTGTCTCGCATGCGCCATTTCCACGATTGTTCTTTGTTCTTTGATGACGATAACCGTGTGTATGTCATATATGGGACGGGCGAGATGATGGAATTGAAGCAGGACTTAAGCGACGTCATTGAAGGCACCCACCGTCATATCTTCCAGCGCGAGGCCGACGAGACTGGACTTTTGGAAGGTTCGCGCATGATCAAGCATAATGGCAAATACTACCTGCTCATGATTTCTCATGTCTATGCCCCTGGACGTCATCGTCGCGAGGTGTGCTACAGGGCCGACAACATCCAGGGACCTTACGAGAAGAATGTTATTCTGGAAAGTGAGTTCGGTGGTTTTTCCTATGAGGCACAAGGTACTATCGTCGACACACAGGATGGTGACTGGTATGGTGTCATCTTCCAGGACCGTGGCGGTGTAGGCCGTGTGTTGACCCTGATGCCCTGCCGTTGGATTGACGGTTGGCCTCAGCTTGGCGATGAGGAAGGCAAGGTGCCGACACTGATGCGCCCTTTGAAGAGCGGAGAACCTGAGAAACATATTGTCTGTAGCGATGACTTTGCTGACGGGGAAACCGCTAATAACGGAAAACTCGGGCTGCATTGGCAGTGGAACCATAATCCCATCAACGAGGCATGGAGTCTGACGGAGCGCCCAGGATGGCTGCGCCTCAAGACAAACCGTGTGGTGAACACCCTGTATCTTGCTCCAAATACGTTGACGCAGCGTATGGAGGGACCAACTTGCAGCGGCTTTATCAAGATGGACCTGTCGAAGATGAAGGACGGCGACTGTGCTGGCCTGGCAGCTTTCAACAGCGACTCCGGTGTACTGACCGTCAAGAAGCAAGGCAAGAAACTGGTTCTGGAGATGAGTGAGCAGAAGGTAGAACTCTCAGAACGCGAAAAACAGGTAACGAAATTCGACGAGAAAGTCATAGAAAGTGTGGCTCTTAAGCAACCTACGATTTGGCTGCGCTTAGACGGAGACTTCCGCCCAGGCGAGCAGAACGGTCGTTTCAGGGGTGGTAAGGATTGCGCCAACTTCTATTATAGTCTTGATGGCGAGCAGTGGACGAAAATCGGCACTACCGACTACCGTTTAGGTTTCGACTGGCGTCGCTTCTTCATGGGTACAAAGTTTGGTATCTTCTGCTATGCCACCAAGAAGAAAGGCGGCTGGGTTGACGTTGACGAATTTCACTATCAAGTGTCGGAGAAATAAGGCTCTTTTTAGTTATTTCCATAGAAAAACTTTGTGCAGAGTAACTTTTGTTGCGTGTTACTCTGCATAAAGTTTGCTTTTTTTTTGGTACATTAGTTAGAAATGTTTATCTTTGCAGCTGTTTAAACAACTAACTAATGTATTACTACTTCATGAAGGGTAAAGTTCTATTGCTACAAAGTATCAACTATGCGCATTTGTGGTTCCTGCTAATGCTCATTCTGTGCGCTAACAGTAGTTACGCGCAAATGGGAAAATTATTTGACGCAGACAAGCAAATGTCAAGCAGCTATACGACACAGGTTTATCTGGACCGTGACGGTTTTATATGGGTTGCTACACGAAACGGCTTGAACCGATACGATGGCTATAAGTTCCGTATATTGAAGAAAGAGACCCGTCAAGACATCGGCATGGCCAGCAACTATGTCAACTGTATGCTGCAGGACAGCCATGGTCTGTTTTATATCGGTATGTACGGAGCCCTGCAGACCTACGACGGTCAGCGTTTCCGCGACATCAAGACCTTCGACCTCAACGGGAATGAGAGTCCCAGTTACATCACCTGCCTATTGGAACGCCAAAACGGCGACATGCTGATTGGCAGTTCCGGTCATGGCGTGTTACACATGACTGGTAATCATGAAGCCCGCCAAATGGGCGATGCACTGGCCAAATTGAAGACCGTCCATCGGATGATGGAAGACCGCAACCAACAAGTGTGGATAGCTACTGATAATGATGGTCTGTGGTGTTGGGATGGAAAGAACGTCAAGCGCTATTTTCAGGAAGCCGACATGAAGGGTTCCGTACTCGACGTCTGCGAAGACCGTGATGGACATATTTATGTAGCAACAGCCCACCAGGGACTCTTCCGTTTGGATGGCGACACACCTGTACATATTGAAGGAACGGGCACGAAGCATATCTCCGTGCTCTACCTGAATCGTCGCGGACATATCATGCTGGGCTACGACGGTATGGGCCTGGCCATCTACAATCCTTCTAACGGAAACCTTATTGACAACCCCTACTACAGCCGTGATGTGGACCTCAGTTCCGCGAAGGTCTATTCTATCTGTGAGGACCATAACGGCAACGTCTGGTTAGGACTTCTGCAGAAAGGTATCTACATGCAACCCGGCCATGCGCTGAGCTTCGGCTACATGGGCTATAAGCTGGGAGCCCGCAACATCATCGGTACGGCCTGCGTCACTAGCGTTCAGGGCAGTTCGAATGGTTATCGTTGGATAGGTACCGACAAAGACGGACTCTACACACTGGACAATGACTATCGGGTGGTACGGCACTTCAAGGAAAACTTCCCCTCCACCATCCTGAGCATCTGTGAAGACCTCAACGGACATATCTGGGTAGGCACTTACAAGGAAGGCTGCGGATGGATAGACCCCAAGACGATGACATACCATCCCTACGCTCTGCCACAGGGAGCCAGCGTCAGCATCTTCGATCTGGTGTGTGACAATGACAATCGGATATGGATAGGAACCATGGGCTACGGCTTGTTATGCCTGAATCAGGAGAATGGTGACGTGAAAAGCTACACACAGGCCGAGGGCGCTCCTGAGAAGCGTGAAGTGAACAGCATCTCAAACAACTATATCTCCCAGGTGGCCACGTCGCCTGATGGTCAGCGCGTCTATGTTGCCACCACGATGGGTGTCTGTGCCTTGGACCTGAAAAAGAATAGCTGGTTGACGGTATTTGGCAAGAACTGCCTGAATTACGGTACACCGACACGTATCGCCCGTGAGTTCGGAGGTAAACTCTATGTCGGCACTAACGACGGTCTGGTGTGTTACGACTTGAAGACACATAAGATGGAACTTCGCGCGATGGACAGCGGACTGGCCGATAACGGTATTGCCTCCATTGAGCAAGACCTAAAGGGAAACCTCTGGATTGCCACGGACCACGGCCTGTGCTGTATGGTTCCGCAGACGGGTAAGACTACCAACTATTTTGTCGACAATGGTCTGCAGTCCAACGAATTCAGCGACGGCGCATCATGGGCATCAAAAGACGGCTACATGCTCTTTGGCGGCCTGGGTGGCATCACGTGGTTCCGTCCTGCAGAAGTTAAGGAACGCGAATGGAAAGCTGAAGTGAAGTTGACGGGATTTGCCATCGACGGTGAACCCGTGACACCGGCTACCATGTCGGGCTTCTGGCATGTGGTCGACACAACCGTCATCGCTGCCAATCGTTTTGTGCTGAGCCCAGGTGACAACACCTTTGCCTTACAGTTGTCGACGCTAACCTACGACAACCCCGAACATGTTTCCTACCGCTACCGCATCAATAGCGAGGGATGGGTACGCATGCAGCCGGGCGTCAACGAAATAACGTTCAGCCATCTGCCGCCAGGCGACTACGACTTCTGCGTGGTGGCCGAGCAGAACGGCATCTCCACGCCGGAACGTTGCTTTACTGTCGTCATCCATGCTCCGTGGTACCGCACGCCCCTCGCGTACATTATTTATATATTGGCTCTGTTAGGACTCTTCTGGTGGTACCGCAGGCAGCGTCACCGCAAGGAGCAAGACCGTCTGCGCCTCCAAGAGCACATCCATGCCGAGGAAATGGCCGATGCGAAGCTGAAGTTCTTTATGAACATCTCCCACGAAATCCGTACACCTATGACGCTCATCGTCACGCCACTGCTATCGCTTATCAAGCAGGATGACGATGCCCATCGCCGTAGTGTCTATGAGACCATCCGCCGCAATGCCGAGCGCATTCTCGGACTCATCAACCAGATGATGGATTTGCGTAAGATTGACAAAGGCCAGATGCAGATGCACATGTGCGAAACGGAAATCGTTTCCTTCATAAACGACATCTATACGTTGTTCACCCAGCAGGCCAAGTCGAAGAACATCCAGTTTACCTACGAGCGCGATACAGAGGAACTGCCGGTATGGATAGACCGCGACAACTTCGACAAAGTCGTTGTCAACTTGTTGTCCAACGCCTTTAAGTTCACACCGGCAGGAGGCACGATACGTATAGGTCTCACCCACGACGACAAGAATGTACATATTGCTATCAAGGACTCCGGTGAGGGTATTCCTGCCGACAAGTTAGACCGTATCTTTGAGCGCTTCTACCAGACACCGTCGCATGTCAACGACCGCAAGACGGGAACAGGCATCGGTCTGGACCTGACGCGCTCCTTGGTAGAGCTTCACCACGGCACCATCGTGGCCAAAAACAATATCGGCTCGAAGGGCGCTGAGTTTATTGTCACCATACCGTTAGGTTATGTTCACCTGAAGCCCGAGGAGATTCTGGATGTCACACCTGAAGAGGT
>Ga0265298_10003041_pt1 | contig 22545 bp, 21 predicted proteins | sample AusTroGonzalo_MG_3_FD_193486 | JGI IMG/M metagenome (GOLD analysis project Ga0265298, IMG submission 193486) | Bovine rumen microbial communities from tropical cattle in Woodstock, Queensland, Australia - Gonzalo_01 | ecosystem: Host-associated > Mammals > Digestive system > Stomach > Rumen ...
TCGATTCCGCCGCCCAGGTCAAGTACCTCCAGGAGCTCGTCAAGAAGTACCCGATCGACTCCATCGAAGACGGCATGGCCGAAGGCGACTGGGACGGCTGGGTTGCGCTCACCAAGGCGATCGGCGACAAGTGCCAGCTCGTCGGTGACGATCTCTTCGTGACGAACGTCAAGTACCTCGAGAAGGGCATCAAGCTCGGCGCCGCGAACTCCATCCTCATCAAGGTCAACCAGATCGGTTCGCTCTCCGAGACGCTCGACGCCATCGAGATGGCCCACCGCGCCGGCTACACGTCCGTCACCTCCCACCGCTCCGGCGAGACCGAGGACGCGACGATCGCCGACATCGCGGTCGCGACGAACTCCGGACAGATCAAGACCGGTTCCATGAGCCGCACCGACCGTATCGCGAAGTACAACCAGCTGCTTCGCATCGAGGAGCAGCTCGGGGCCAAGGCTGTCTACGGATACAAGAAGGTCCGCTAAGGATTGATGCAAAGCCGGATTCGATTCGGCTTCAGAGGCGCGCTCGCCAGACGGGCGAGCGCGCTTATTGTTGCTCTCTGGGTGATCGCGGTGCTGTCGGTGATGGTGCTGTCGTTCGCCACGGAGGCCCACCTGCAGACGGGCATAAACATATATGTCCGCGAGAGAAACCGCGTCAACAGGCTGGTTGACGCGGGACAGGTCCTCGCCGAAGTCGTCATAGCCGGTTTCGCTGACGCAAAGGACTGGTCGCCCGACGAGAATGTCGACGATCTTCTGGAGGAGGACCGCTGGGCGCTGGAGAAGCGCGCCCTCAAGAGCGATTCAAAGTGCACGATAGGCCCCGTGCTGGTGGACGACCGCACCGACAATGAGGGGAATCTGCTGAACCCCAGCACCGTGAAGGTCGAGATCGAGCTCGTGAACGCAGGCGAAAGGAACGCGATAAACGTCAACGAGCTCTATAACGGCGGAGACCAGAACTACCGGATACGCTGGGAGATGATCCTTACGAGCCATGGCATTCCCGAGGATTTCGAGGTCGAGACCGAGGACGGGCGCTTCAAGCTCACCGACCATCTGATCGCGTGCTGGAACGACTGGCGCGACGATGACGACCTGGTCACCTCGATAGACGCTGTGGAGTGCGGCGCCGAGTCGAAGTGGTACGAAGAGAAGTACGATGACGACAAGGTGGACGACGAGGATAAGCGCTATCCGAGAAACGGGTCGATCCCCGACATACAGGAGCTTTCCTACATACGCGGCTTCAGGGATTACCCTGCGATCCTGACGGGGGGCGTCCTGAACCCTGAGGCCGAGAAGGAGGACCAGATATCGGTTACCGGGATAATCGGGCTCCTCGGCACAAGCGGCAGCTCGAAGGTGAACGTCAACTCATGCACCGCAGAGCAGCTCCTGACCGTTCCCGGGATATTCGTCGAAGACGACGATGATGACATGGCGGAAGGACGCGAAGTCGCCCAGGCGATAGTCGACGCGCTCCGCGAAAAGCCGGACTACGATGTTGACGAGACGCGCACGTGGTGGCCTTACAAGGATTGGAACGATCTTTTGCAGCGCGTCAGCGACTTCGCGGATGTCCAGATAGGAAGCGAAGCCAACCAGTATCTTACGTACGTTCCTGACCAAAGCAGCATTTTCAAGGTAAAGATCACGGGCGAGTCGATGGGCATGAAGCGCGAAGTGAACGCCGAGTGCTACCTCGCCTCGAAGGACAAGAAGGTCCGCTACATAAAGTGGCGCGAAGATTAGCCGACAGACACCATGAGCAGCACAACCAGGAAAGTGTTCATTGACGGTTCCGCAGGAACCACCGGCCTCAGGATCCGCGAGCGCCTTTCGGCGCGCGCCGATCTCGAGCTTGTCTTGCTTCCGGAGGAGCTTCGCAAGGATCCTTCCGCGAGGCGCGACGCGCTGAACGCGGCGGATGTCGCGTTCCTCTGCCTGCCGGACGCGGCGGCGGTCGAGTCGGTGTCTCTCGTGGACAACCCCGATACGGTCGTGATCGACACCTCGACCGCGTACCGCACGAAGGACGGCTGGGAATACGGCTTCCCGGAGCTTGAGGGACGGCGCGAGCGGATCGCGAAGGCGAAGCGGATCGCGAACCCCGGTTGCCACGCCTCCGGTTTCATCGCCCTCGTGGAGCCGCTTGTCCGCGCCGGCCTGATCGACGCCGGAGAAAAGCTCTTCGCATTCTCCCTGACCGGATATTCCGGCGGCGGGAAGAAGATGATCGCGGAGTACGACGGGCTGGAGCCCGACAGCGGCAGACAGGCGCTTTTCCGGGGCGGCAGGCAGTATGCGCTTTCGCAATCCCACAAGCATCTCCCCGAGATGGTCAAGGTTTGCGGACTCGCAAGCGCTCCCTGCTTCTCGCCTGTCGTCGTTCCGCACTACAGCGGCATGGAGGTTACGGTGCCGCTGTTCGGCCGCAGCCTCGCGGCGATAAGGGAATGCTATCGCGAATGCTACGGGGAATACGCCTTCGCTAAAGCTACTGCGGACAAATCGGCGGACAGGCCGGGGTTGGTGTTCTTCGCAGACGACCCTGCCGCGGCGGAAGGAGGCTTCCTTTCGTCGGCGGGGCTTTCGGGCAGCGACGCCATGGCGGTCTCGGCGTACGGCAACGACGAACGCCAGATTCTTGTCGCGCGCTTCGACAACCTGGGCAAGGGAGCCTCCGGCGCGGCGATACAGAACATGAACATCGCTCTCGGCTGCGACGAGAGGACCGGGCTCGTATGTTCCTGAAGCTTTCCGTTCCTTTTGCCGTCGCGGCCGCCTTCATGGTGGCCCAGCCGCTCGTGGATGAAGATGTCCTGGAGCCAAGCGTCGAGAACGAGGTTCTCCATGCGCTGGACATCGCACCGACGAATGCGCCGCCTTGCGCCATGTCGTGCGACGAGGCTGTCGCGGCGCTTGTGGGCACCAACCGCCTCAGCGCGACGGAACGCGCGATAAGGCTGATCTCTTCCCAGAGGGCGGACGGGCGCTGGATCGTCGGCACCAACGACGTGACGCGCGCGGCGGTCGGTCTGCTGGGCAGCCTGCTGTAGAATTTAGTATAATACCCCGACTTATGGCTAAAAGCGATTATGGCGCTGAGAGCATCAAGACTCTCGATCCGGTGACGCATATCCGTACGCGTCCCGGCATGTACGTCGGCGAGCCCGGAACGGGCGCGATGTACCACGACTGCATTTACATCCTGATGAAGGAAGTGATCGACAACTCGGTTGACGAATTCGTCATGGGCTGCGGGAAGAAGATCGATGTCACGGTTAACTACGATACCGGCGAGACTAGCGTCCGCGACTACGGGCGCGGCATTCCGCTCGAGAAGGTCGTCGACTGCGTTTCGCAGATGAACACTGGCGGAAAGTTCGATTCGGACAGCTTCCAGTTCTCCGCCGGCATGAATGGCGTCGGCACGAAGGCCGTCAACGCGCTTTCCGAGTTCTTCGAGGTGAGGTCCTTCCGCGACGGGGAGTTCTCCGAGGCCTTCTTCAAGGAAGGGCGCATCCAGTCCAAAAGGCGCGGCAAGTGCCAGAAGCGCGAGCCCAACGGGACCTTCATCCGCTACAGGCCGGACGTGAAGGTCCTCAAGCAATTCAAGGTCCGCGAGGAGCATGTCGTACGCCGCATGAGGATGTACTGCTACGTCAACGCGGGACTCACGATCAACCTTAACGGAACCCCGATATGCTCCGAGCGCGGCCTTGCCGACCTGATCGCCGACGAGGCGCAGTTCGAGAAGCTGTACACGCCGTTCCACGTCAAGACGAAGAACCTTGAGATAATCTTCACCCACACGAACCGCTTCGGCGAGGAGTACCATTCGTTCGTCAACGGGCAGTACACCACCGACGGCGGGACCCACCTCACGGCCTTCAAGGAGGCGCTCACAAAGGCGCTGAACGACTACGATTCGAAGAAGAAGTTCGACGGCGACGACATCCGCGACGGTCTCATAGGGGCGGTTAGCCTCAGGATCATGAATCCGGTATTCGAGGGCCAGACGAAGATCAAGTTCGTGATGAACGACATCCGCGCCGATCTCGTCGCCGAGATGAAGAAGGCGATAGACGCCGAGCTCCACCGCTCTCCCGCCGAGACCGAGAAGCTGATCTCGAAGATCGAGGAGACCGGCAAGATCCGCTCCCAGCTCAACACGATCAAGAAGCAGGCGCGCGAGAGGACCCAGGCGGTGTCCGTCAGGGTGCCGCAGCTGAAGGACTGCAAGAACCACCTCAAGCTCGACAAGGTCAACAAGAAGACCGGCAAGGCCGAGGGCGAGGAGACGATGATCTTCCTCACCGAGGGCAAATCCGCCGGCGGCACGCTCGGGAACGCGCGCGACGCCATGAACCAGGCGGTATTCTTCCTCCGCGGCAAGTGCCTCAACACCTGCGGACTCGCCAAGGACGTCCTCTACAAGAACGAGGAGTTCTTCAACCTCATCAAGACGCTCGATATCGAAGAGACGTTGGATCACCTTCGCTACGGCAAGATAATCTTCGCCACTGACGCCGATGTCGACGGGCTCCACATAAGGATGCTTCTCACGACGTTCTTCATGCGCTTCTACCGCCAGCTGGTGACGGACGGACGCGTTTACATCCTCGAGACCCCGCTTTTCCGCGTGAGGAACAAGAAGGAGCAGTTCTACTGCTTCTCCGACGCGGAGCGCGAGGCCGCCATAAGGAAGTGCGGCAAGGGGTGCGAGATAACGCGCTTCAAGGGCCTTGGCGAGCTCAACGCCAAGGAGTTCAAGGACTTCATCGGACCCGAGATGCGCCTGACGCCGGTGACATGCTCGGACGACATAGACGTTGAGAAGACGATCAAGTTCTACATGGGCGCCAACACGCCCGAGCGCAAGGATTACATCATGGATTCGCTCGTCTGCGACTCCAGCGACTTCTAACACAAGGAAACAAGCAATGACATCCGATCAGGTAAAGAAGGGTAAGGAGCGCGCGCCCCACAGGTCGCTGTTTTTCGCGACAGGCATGAAGCGCGCCGACATGAAGAAGCCGTTCATCGGCATCTGCAACAGCTACGAAAGCTTCGTGCCCGGGCATTGCCACCTCAACTACGTGGGCTCCTTCCTCAAGAAGTGCATCGAGGAGGCGGGCGGCGTCGCGATGGAGTTCAACACGATCGCCGTCTGCGACGGCATAGCGATGGGGCACTCCGGGATGAAGTACTCGCTGCCTTCGCGTGAACTTATCGCCGACTCGGTCGAGACCGTCGCGCGCGCCCATTGCTTTGATGCGATGATATGCGTGCCCAACTGTGACAAGATAGTCCCCGGCATGCTGATCGGCGCGCTCAGGGTCAACATTCCGACGATCTTCGCCTCTGGCGGGCCGATGGCCCCAGGCCGCCATCCGGTCAGCGGCAAGGACACCGACCTCAACTCCGTGTTCGAGGCGGTCGGTGCGGAGAGCGTCGGGAAGATCTCCCAGAAGGAGCTTGAGAAGGTAGAGGAGACTAGCTGCCCGGGATGCGGCAGCTGCTCTGGGATGTTCACGGCGAATTCGATGAACTGCCTCTACGAGGCGCTCGGTCTCGCGCTCCCCGGGAACGGAACGGTCCTCGCCACCGACCCGCGCCGCCAGGAGCTCTACAGGGCCGCCGCGAAGCGCATAGTCGCGATGGCGAAGAAGGGCGGACCTCTGCCGCGCGAGCTCGTAACGCGCGACTCCCTTGATAACGCCCTCACTCTCGACATGGCGATGGGCGGCTCGACGAACACCGTCCTCCACACGCTCGCGATCGCGCGCGAGGCCGGCGTCGATTATTCGCTTGAGCGCATGAACGAGATCTCCGCCGCGACGCCTTACATCTGCAAGGTCGCGCCGTCGGGGCACTACCATGTCGTCGACGTCGACCGCGCAGGCGGCATAATGGGCGTCTTGAAGCGTGTCGCCGCGGTCGGCAAATTCCTGAAGCCCGGCTGCCCCACGGTCAGCGGCAAGACGCTCGGCCAGCAGATAAAGGCGGCGAAGATAACGGATGACGATGTGATTCGCCCGATCGGGAACGCCTACTCGAAGGATGGCGGCCTCGCCGTCCTGTGGGGCAATCTGGCCGAGAAGGGATCCGTCGTCAAGAAGGGCGGCGTCGCGCCGTCGATGATGACTTTCACAGGCAAGGCCATCTGCTTCGACTCCCAGGAGGAGGCCTGCGAGGGAATCCTCGGCGGCAAGGTGAAGCCTGGCCATGTCGTCGTCATCCGCTACGAAGGACCTAAAGGCGGCCCGGGCATGCAGGAGATGCTGGCTCCGACGAGCTACATCATCGGGCAGGGGCTCGGCGAAAGCGTCGCGCTCATAACGGACGGGCGTTTCTCCGGCGCGACCCACGGCGCCTGCGTCGGGCACGTATCGCCAGAGGCGGCCGAGGGCGGGCTTATCGGGCTTCTCAAGGACGGCGATGAGATCACGATCGACATCCCCGCCAGGGCCATAAACGCGAAGCTGACGAAGAAGGAGATCGCGGCGCGCGCGAAGAAGGCCAAGGCATGGACGCCGCGCGTGAAGGGCGGGTGGCTTGAGCGCTATTCGCATTTCGTAGGCAACGCGTCGACCGGAGCAAGTCTGAAGAGGTAAGGCATGAAGACATATAAAACAACCGGAACCTGCTCAAGAGAGATCGAGTATGAGGTGGAGAACGGCGTCGTGACGGCATGCCGGTTCATCGGCGGCTGCCCTGGGAACACGCAGGGCGTCGCGAAGCTGGTCGTCGGGCGCAAGGTCGAGGATGTCATTGCGATGCTGAAGGGCATCCAATGCCGCAACGGCACCTCATGCCCCGATCAGCTCGCAAAAGCGCTCGAGTCAAACTGACCCACACCGCGGAGCAAGCCGACTTTGGCCGGGAGCTCGTTTTGGCGGCTGCCACCTTTCGTGGCAGCTGGAGACAATGCAGCGGAATCGCATAATTGATGTCGTCGGCGCCATCATAAGGGATGGCGACCGGTATCTTGTCGGGCAGCGCGCGGCGAACAAGTCGCAGGGCGGCAAATGGGAGTTCATGGGCGGCAAGATAGAGCCGGGGGAATCGCCGGAGCAGGCGCTGGCGCGCGAATGCCGCGAAGAGCTGTCGCTTGAAATCGAGAATGAGCGCATTATCGATTCTGTCGTGCACGAATACCCGGATAAGACGATCAGGCTTATTCTCATCTCATGCTCCGCCAAGCCCGGCTCGATTCCCAAGGCGCTAGAGCACCAACAGATAAAGTGGGTGAATCGCGACGAAATTAATGCGCTTGACTTCGCTCCCGCGGACAGGGAATTGATCGAAAAATTGTTCTGAGCAGAGGCCTGTTTGCCGACTTCGTGCGGGAGCTCTTTTTTGCTCCTTATTGGCCTTCTATCGACATTTTTTTGGTATAATGCCACATAAGTACAAATGTGAAACATGGCTGATGATGCCGATCAAGGTCATGTAACCTTTTTTGCTTCCGTGTGTAGTCATAGCGAAGGAGGATGGCAATGATGACAGGTGAACTTGAAAGACTGGCTGAAATGGCCGGGAGAATCTGGACCGAAGACGCGGTTACCTCCGACGACTTCGGCTTCGCGCTGGAAGTCGGCGGCGACACGCTGACTTTCTTCTCCCCCGGCGAAGCGTCTGGCCTCGTCTACTGCCGCGCCAGGATCGCCTCGCTCGACCCGGAGAAGTGCCCGGCCAAGTTCGCCGAGTCGCTTCTCCAGGGAAACTTCTTCTGGTCCGGCACCAGGGGGGCGACGATCTCCTTCTGCGAGCCAGAGCACGAGATATACCTCACGGACCGCTTCGACGAGGGCGCGTTTGCCGAGGATGACGACTTCTCGAGGTACGTGGCCGATTTCTCCAGGACGCTGGACGACTGGCGCGTGAGGCGCTCCGCATGCATCGACGACGCGTCCGAAGACGCGGGGAAGGAGGCCGAGTGATGGATATCCGCGAACAGTTCGAGCAGGTTCTCGCCGAGTTCGGCGATAAGATGAACTGCAGGCTGAAGCTGGAGGACGGCCGCTGCAGCTTCACCGTCGACGGCGCCGTGGAGATCGAGATCGACTACTATGACGAGGCCGAGGCGGTCGTCGCGTGGTCGACCGTCGGCGAGCTGCCGGAGGACGCGCTCTCCCGCGACCGCGCGCTTGCGCTCCTTGCGATCAACGAACTCGGGTCCGGGCACGCGGGGTTCACGCTTTCGATGGATCCGGAGACGCGCCGCGTGGTCGCGCACGACCGCCGCGGCGCCGAGGCCGTAGACTCGGCCGACCGTCTCGCCGTATGGATGGATGCGCTCGTTGATATCGTAAAGGGCGTTCGCCTTGAATTCTCGGAAAGGTTCCCGTTCGAGGGAGATGATCCGGACGATGAAGGAGAGGAGGGCTGAACCATGCCGCCGCCCGTCAACGATGTAGTCCTCGGAAGCCGCTTCTGGCTCGTGAACGATCTCTCCCGCATCGAAGTCCAGGAGAACGCCAACGCCAACGCCCCCGAGAGGAACGACGCGACATCGAACGTCAAGCACGACGCCACGGTGTTCTCGTTCGTCGCCAACGCCGGCGACGAGATGGTCCGCTCCGCGATAAACAGGGCCGAGGTGTTCGCCGCGCAGCATACGCTTGATGAAGACCGCCGGAGGGCGGCCGAGACGCAGTCCAAGATCGTGGCGAGCGTGCTGCTGCCCGGGAGGGCGAAAGAGACCCTCCTCGAGAGAGCCGAGGTCCTCTTCGGGGAAAGGCGTCTCAACGGGGACGCCGCAACCCTTTGCTCGAAGGCCCTTGACAAGCTGATGCTGACAAGAGAGTTCGTGAAGCGCGCCGAGTCGCTCGAGCCGCTGGGGGCGGAGGGCCGCAATGCGCTTCTGAACGCTGTGCTCGGCCTTGCCAAGATGCTTGGCGAGAACCGCATTTCGGAGTCGGCCGTCGTTGAGCTCGCGGACGGCAACTTCTACGACGCATCGACGACCTCCGACCTGCTGCGGCTCGCCTCCGACTCGGCGAAGAAGGTCTGCGAGACGTTTGTAGGCAGGGAGAAGTTCGACGCCGCGCTGGCAAGGTGCGAAGACGCCCTTAGGCGCGCCAGGGACCACATGTCGGCCGACGACATCAAGACGGCGCAGAAAGACATCAACCGTCTGAAGGAGCTGCTGAATGCCGCCGTCCTGGCCCGCACAACGGCCGTGTCGTTCGTGAAGTGCGACTATCAGTTCACCGACCCCACGGGCAAGACGGAGAGCGACGTCGCGTTTCAGGAGAAGCAGCTCGATCAGATCCGCGATTCGCTAAGGGCGTTCCGCTACAACCTGGACAAGCGCCGCGGCGTGTCGATGGGCACGATGGAGAGCGTCAGGCGATTCTTCGACAACGCCTTCTCGGACTTCAAGGGCGAGACCCTGAACGCCGATTCCTACAACGCGCTTCTGGACGCGGACACGGCCTTCAAGACCCTTGCCGGGCAGATCATGCGGTCCCTCGACCCGGACGGCCTCGGCATCGCGGCCGAGCTGCACGCGCTTTCGCTGGACGAGACCGCGACTGCCGCGACGCGGATCTCCCATCTGACGAACGACCGCATCCGCTATCACAATTCCGGGGTCGAGAGGAGGCAGAGGGAGTCCATGGCGGCGCTTCGCAAGGAGCTCGACGCCGCCGTCGGAAGCGGCGGCAGCCGCACCGTGACGCTCAACCTCACTGCGGACGCACTCTTCGGAATCGACGTCGAATGGGGCAAGCTTCAGGCCAAGGCCGGCTTGTCCGGCGTCTTCACGGCGAGCATAAAGGTCGCCAACGACGGCGGGAGGGTGGACGTCACCTACACCAAGGGGCTCGACATTCACGCCGGCGCCGACGCCAAGATAGGCACCGACCCCGACGCCGACGGCGCGGTTCCCGGCGTGGGCGCCAACGCGTCAGGGCAGGTCAAGGGCGCCTACGAAAGGAGCGTCACGAAGACCTACGCCAGCATCGACGAGTTCGTGCGCACCATCGGTCCCTGTTCAAGGCTCGTCAACCCGCGCTTCCGCGAATACATCTACTCGCTCGCCAAGGGTGCGGTGCGCGGCATAGGCCACGGGTTGATGCTCGGCTTCACCGGCCTCGGCTTCCGCATCCACCGCAGCAAGATGGACCAGGTCAAGTACGCGGCGGAGCTGAGGAAACGCGACGTGTTCGGCCCCATGGCGGGGCTGCTCCTCCCGAGGCGCAACACGGTAGTCCTGGAAAAGTCCGTGGATTCGACCAAGAGCGGAACCATCCAGGGCGAAGGGGAGGTGGGCTTCTACTTCTCGCATGGCGACGGAGTCGCAACCGACAAGAAGCTGGGCGGCGGCGCGCAGTACTCGTACGCCCGGATAAACAGGCTCTCCCACAAGACGTACACCTCGTTCGCGAAGTCCCTCGCCGACTGTACGCAGGAATTCCTGGACAGAAGGTTCACGGACGAGCTCAACAGGTGCAACGATGCGGGCATCGGCGTCGATGTGCTTACGTTCGCGCAGGATCTGCGCCGGAAGGTGGACGATGCCCGTTCGGCCGCCGACGCGGCGAGAGCCATCGCCGACCTGACGAAGATGTTCGACGACATCGAGGCGGATGCGGCCGAGTACGGCAAGGACGACCGCGGCAAGTGGGTCTCGTTCGCCAGGCGCTGCCGCATGCTCGCCGCAGCCGCCGCGCTGCTGATGAAGCGCGCGGAGGCCAACCGGCAGGTGAACGCGGTCGTTGTGAATTCCGTGCGCGACTACCTGCTGCCCCGAATCGCCAACCCGGCGGTGGAGATGCCCGAGGACGTATTCCTCGACGAGATGCACGAAGCCTTCAACATGGTGCTTCCGGTGAAGTCGCGCCATTCGACGCGGTTCACGTTCACGTTCGACCTGTTCCAGTCCGGCGCAGAGGACCTTGTCGGGAAGGGCATGGAAAAGGTGAGCGGCGGGAAGCTCTCCGGCTCCAGCGGCAACGCATTCGTGAGCGGCGGGTCGGAGTCCCTCCAGTCGGGCCTTGCCGGCATAGGCCGCGGCGCGATCGGGCTCAGCGGCTCGGTGGAGCTTCTGGTCACGAAGGAGAACATCGTATCCGACGTCCGGGACAAGCGTCCCTGGGCGAACGGCAACAAGCTTACCGTCGAGGCGCACATCCCCGCCAACCTTCCGCTTAGGCTGCTTATCGAGTACGTGACGCGCGCCGTCATAAAGAGCAAGTCCGGCTCGGACGCCATCGAGGAGTCGAAGATCGGGCAGGAGATCAAGAATGCGCTCATGGACCCGCTCAAGACGGAGCTTGAGGAGGCGGCGCTCAAGGGCGCCGGCAAGCTGCTCGAAACGGGCATCGACGAGCTTGCGAAGAAGTCCGCCGCGTTCGCGAAGCTCCTGGGCGCGATAACTTTCATAGGACCCAAGTTCGAGTCTTCGGACAACGCGTACAAGGCGCTGCGCTTCACCTTCATGAACGGCCGCTTCTCAAGCTTCACGCAGGGCGAAGGCTACGACTACAAGGGGAAGCTTTCCGTGAAGGTGCCGTTCTTCGGCGCCAGCCTCGGCCTGTCGTCCAGCACGATCGCCAACGACTACTCGCTGTACACGAAGCCTTCGTTCGTGGACATCCTCGGCGTGGCGAACGACTACAACGGCGCCGGCAACCAGGAGGCGTTCAAGACGTTCCTCTTCAGGAACCTGAAGGGCGTGAAGCGGCTCATGAAGATAGTCAGCAACCGCCAGCAGGAGGAGGACGATCACATTCGCGAGGACCGCGAATGGTTCGCCCAGATGCTCGCGAGCCTTCAGGGCCAGATCGAACGGCTGTCCAGGGCCGACATTCTTCCCTCGCAGGACGCGCTGCGCCTCAAGGACAGTCTTGCAACCGCCATACGCGACGCGCAAACCGTAGATCCGGACGGTGATGTCCACGAATTCGTCGCGAAGACGCAGAAGATGTTCAGCACGATGGCGAAGGCGTACGGACTCCTTGCGAAGGCGGGCGACGCGGTCTAAGGCGTTCTTTGGCATCGGCAACGCCAGGGCGCAGAACATGGCGACGCTTGATGCCATACGATCGGCGTTCAGGGACGACCCCAAGCTGATGGTCGGCTACGACAAGGCCGAGAGCCTGCTGAGCAGCAGCGGCGCTGCCGGCGGCGGCTACCGCACGGATTCCGCAAGCCGTGAAGGAAGCGGCGACTTCATGCAGGTATAGCCCCACATCCACAGTTTACACGGGGTCGGTGACGGTTTGGGCCGGGATGCGGCGCAATCCGGCAGGATTGCGCATGGAGATTATGGTATAATACACACTTCAAAGGAGAAGTATGGCAGAAGTTACCGACGAAATGCGAAAGCACAGCGCGGCGCACCTGATGGCGCGCGCGGTGCAGAATGTTTTTGAAGATGTTCAGGTCGATATCGGTCCCGCGACTGATGAGGGATTCTACTACGATTTCGATCTGCCGCACAGGCTGTCGCCTGAGGATTTCCCGAAGATCGAAGCCGAGATAGCGCGCCTCATAGCCCTTGACGAGCCGTTCGTAAAGAAGGTCGTCTCCCGCGAGGAGTGCACGAAGATGCTCGAGGGCCAGAAGTACAAGCTCGAGCGTCTCGCCGACATCCCCGAGGGCGAGGACATATCGACCTATACGGTCGGCGACTACGCCGAAATGTGCCGCGGCCCCCACGTCGAGCATTCGTCGCAGATCGGCATCGTGAAGCTCACCCGCGTCGCGGGCAGCTACTATCGCGGCAACGAGAACAACAAGATGCTCCAGCGCGTCTACGGAATCGTCGCGAAGGACAAAGCTGAGCTGGACGCCATGATCGCCCGCGAGGAGGAGGCGAAGAAGCGTGACCACCGCGTACTCGGCAAGCAGCTTGAACTCTTTACGATAACCGAGTCTGTCGGCCCCGGCCTTGCCCACTGGCTTCCCAAAGGCGCGCGCGTCCGCGTCGCCATCGAGGAGTACTGGCGCAAAAAGCATTACGAGGCTGGCTACGAGATCATCTACACCCCCCATGTCGGCAAGTCCAACCTGTGGGAAACCTCGGGCCATCTCTCGTTCTACAAGGACGGCATGTTCCCCGTGATGAAGGTGCAGGAGGGCAGCGGCAACGATGCTTACATCCAGGACTACTACGTCAAGCCGATGAACTGTCCCTTCCACATCCAGGTCTATCAGTTCAAGAAGCGCAGCTACCGCGACCTTCCGATGCGCCTCGCCGAGCTCGGGACGGTCTACCGCTACGAGAAGGATGGCGTGCGTCACGGTCTCTTCCGCGTGCGCGGCTTCACCCAGGACGATGCGCACATCTTTTGCACGCCAGAGCAGATCGTTCAGGAGGTCAAGGATACCGTCGAGTTCGCCAAGAACATGCTCGGCAAGTTCGGCTTCCATGAAATCCAGGCCTACCTCTCCACGAAGCCCGCGAAGGCCGTCGGCGATCCTGCCCGCTGGGAGCAGGCTACGCAGTCCCTGCGCGACGCGCTCGAGCAGGAAGGCATGAGCTACGAGGTTGACGAAGGCGGCGGCGCGTTCTACGGCCCCAAGATCGACATGAAGATCAAGGACGCCCTTGGACGCCCGTGGCAGCTCGGTACCGTGCAGTTCGACTTCAACCTGCCGGAGCGCTTCAACCTCACGTACATCGGCGCTGACGGACAGGAGCATCAGCCCTACATGGTGCACCGTGCGCTGTTGGGGTCCATCGAGCGCTTCTTCGGCATCCTCATCGAACACTACGCCGGCGCGTTTCCGCTTTGGCTCGCGCCGGAGCAGATTCGCATCCTCCCCATCAGCGACAAGGCGCTCGACTATGCGAAAAAGGTGCAGGCCGGTCTCAGGTCCGCTGGATTCCGCGTGGATGTCGATATCTCCGCCGAGAAGCTCGGCGCGAAGATTCGCGAGGCGACGCTGCAGAAGGTCCCGTATCAGGTGGTCGTCGGTCCTCGCGACGAGGCCGCCGGCACGGTCTCGGTGCGTTCGCGCGCCGAAGGCGATCTCGGCGCGATGCCGTTGGACGCCCTCATCGCGAAGCTCAAGGGCGAGATTGAGGCATAAACAACTTTTCAGGAGCAATAAAATGGCAGAAGAGAACAAGTCGTCGTTGGACGCGCTGAGCGCGCTCTGCAAGCGCCGCGGATTCATTTACCACTCGTCGGAGATATACGGCGGAATGCCGGGCTTCTGGGACTACGGTCCCCTGGGCTGCGAGCTCAAGGCGAACGTCAAGCAGGCCTGGTGGCAGTTCACCGTCAGGGGCCGCGAGGACGTCGCCGGCCTCGACGCGACGATCATCATGCACCCGAAGATCTGGAAGGCGTCGGGCCACCTCGACACGTTCGCCGACCCGATGACGATGTGCAAGGAGTGCAAGAAGCTGATGCGCGCCGACCAGCTCGACGACATCCGCGCCGAGCTCGGCAAGAAGGCCGCGCCCGTCAACCCTGCGTTCGCGCTCTCCTGCCCCCACTGCGGCGGCGAGATGACTGAGCCCAAGCCGTTCAACCTCATGTTCAAGACGGTCGTGGGCCCGATCGACGATCCGTCGAACGTCGCGTACCTCCGTCCCGAGACGGCCCAGGCGATCTTCGCCCAGTTCCAGAACGTAACCTCGACTTCGCGCATGACGGTTCCCTACGGAATCGCCCAGATGGGCAAGAGCTTCCGCAACGAGGTCACTCCCAGAAACTACACTTTCCGCAGCCGCGAGTTCGAGCAGATGGAGCTCGAGTTCTTCATCCGTCCCGACGAGGCGGTCGAGATCCTTCACGGCCATGTCGTCACGCTCGCCGACAATCCGGACCTCAACGGCCCCGTCCAGGACGACTGGGGCTGGGAAGTCTGGCACAAGTACTGGGTCGAGCAGAGGAAGAAGTTCCTCAACTCCGTCGGCCTCCCGACAGAGCATTTCGTGGAGTATTGGCAGAAGCCGGACGAGCTTGCCCACTACGCACGCGCGTGCGTGGACATCGAGTACGACTTCCCGTTCGGGCGTCAGGAGCTCGAGGGCATAGCGGCCAGAAGCGACTTCGACCTTTCGCAGCACCAGAAGTGGTCCGGCGAGTCCCAGATGGTGTTCGACGACCCGCTGAAGCAGGCCGCGAAGAAGATGGACGAGGCTGTGCGCAAGGCCTTCATCGAGAAGGTGCAGGCCGACTGGGTGAAGCGCGGCAAGGATGCCGCCGCGGCCGAGAAGTTCTGCCTTGCCCTCTTCGACGGCAAGTATGTGCCCCATGTGATCGAGCCTTCCGCCGGCGTGGACCGCCTGATGCTCGCCTTGCTCTGCGAGGCGTACGAAGAGCAGAAGCTTACGGACGAGAAGGGAAAGGAGGATGTCCGCACGGTCCTCCACTTCAGCCCGAAGGTTGCGCCGATCAAGGTCGCGATCTTCCCGCTCATCAAGAAGGACGAGGCGCAGTACAATCTCGCGCGCGACATCTTCACGAAACTCCAGAAGAAGGTGAACTGCATGTGGGACGTCTCCGGCGCGATCGGTCGCCGCTACCGCCGCCAGGACGAGGCCGGCACGCCTTGGTGCATCACCGTCGACGACCAGTCGACGAAGGACGGCACCTTCACCGTGCGCGAGCGCGACTCGATGGAGCAGAAGCGCATGACCTACGGCGAGTTCCTCGCCATGATGTACGACGCGCTGGAGTTCTGAGATGAAGAACGATTGCATCTTCTGCGCGATCGCCGCGGGCGAGATACCGAGCTTCAAGGTGTACGAGGACGATCTGGTCCTCGCCTACCTTGACATAAATCCCTTCACGAAGGGCCATACGCTCGTCATCCCCAAGGCGCACTCCGCCGGGCTCCTCGACACGGACGACGCGGTTCTTGCAGGGCTCATGGCACGCGTAAGGAAGGTCGCGGCCCACCTCAAGGCCGCGCTCCCCTGCGACGGGTTCAACATCCTCCAGAACAACGGCGAGGCCGCCGGACAGACTGTCAGGCACATCCATTTCCACATAATCCCGCGCTACGCCGGCGAGCCGCTCGTCTTCGAGAGCCACAAGGGCGACATGTCCGAGCTTAAGGCTCTAGCCGATAAATGTCGCCTGCCGAGTTCATAGACGACCCGAAGTGGGCCGATTTCATCCCGGAGATGAAGGAGGGCGCGAAAAAGCGCCACCTTCCTTCTCACGAAGACTGTTCATCCCTTGACCCCGAGAAGGTGTCCTCCCACATAACGGTCGGCGGCACTCTCGGTTCGATGCCCGGTTACGAGGAGCGTCCCGGCCAGATAGACATGCTGAAGGCGATAGTGCGCGCCTTCAACTCGCGCGAGCACCTGATGATCGAGGCGGGTACGGGCGTCGGGAAGTCCCTCGCATACCTCATCCCCGCCATCCACTGGGCGCGGACCAACGACACTCCGGTCCTCGTGTCGACGGCGACGAGGAATCTCCAGAGCCAGCTTATCTCCTCCGACATCCCGAAGGCGCTCCAGACCCTGGGCGAAGGCGCGGCGGACTTCAAGGTCGCGCTCCTCAAGGGGCGCGGCAACTATCTCTGCCTAAGGGCGCTCGCCGACTTCTTCGCGCCTGGCTTCTGGACGATGTCCCGCGAGGAGCAGGACGAAATGCCGCGCTTCATGGCGTGGCTCAAGTCCACGAAGGACGGCGACCTCGACGGCTACGACGGGCTTCCCCGCAGCCTGCTCACTTGCCCCGGCGAGGAATGCGGCGGGCGGCGATGCCCCTACTATTCGCGATGCTTCGTGTACCGCGCGCGCAAGAACGCCGCAGACGCGCACCTTGTCGTCGTCAATCACGCTCTTGTCCTCGCCGAGGCGTCCGCGCCGGGGAGCGGGCTCCTGCCCGCATACGGACGGCTTGTCCTTGACGAGGCGCACAACCTCGAATCGATAGCGACAGAGTTCCTCAGCTTCGAATTCTCCAAGGCCGCGCTCTCGCGCATACTCAACAGGCTCATACGCAGGGGCCGCGGCAAAAGGCACGGCGCGGGCGGCGTTCTCGCCTCGGTCGAGCGCCAGCTGCAGAAGGGGGTCCTTGCGGGCGGGCCGATCTCGGACAGGGTAGGGCGGCTCATCAAGGACGCGAGCTCTCTTACCGTACGCATCGTAGACGCTGCGGACGAACTCTCGGATGTCGCCGAGAAGCTTCTGCGCCCGTCCGGCAGGGGGCGGTCTCCCGGCGCGACGCAAAGCGCGGTGAGGTATCGCGTGGTCGCGAGCGAGACGGGCGCCCTTGAGCGGCAGCATTCCCTGCACGGCCTTTTCGAGCCTTACGCGGAAGGGGAATGGGACGAATCTCACTTCATCGCAGTTCAGTCTCGTTTCGAATCGGAGCTCGCGGCCCTCGTGAACCTCCTTCATGACCTTCGCGACACCCTCGAGAACTCCGCCCCCGAGGGAGAGATGAACTATTGCGGCGACCTCGCGACCCAGGTCGCGGGCATAGCCGAGAGCCTTGTCGCCTTCGCGAACGAGGCGAATTTCGCGATCCGCGGCGAGAAGGACACCCACGCCTATTGGGTGGAGCGCGTCCATGTCGAGAAGCGCCCGTCCTACATACGCCTTGTCGCCGCCCCGCTCTCGGTGGCGGACGCGATGCAGACGATGCTGTACGACGTGAAGGATTCCGTCGTCCTTTCCTCCGCAACGCTCAGGGTCGGCGCAAGCTTCACATATATGGCGAGGCGCCTCGGCTGCGCCGAGCGCTTCCGGATGCTGACGGCGGAGAGCCCCTTCGACTATCTTCGCCAGGCGCTCGTCCTCGCGCCCGACTGCCTGCCCGATCCCTCAAGCGACGCCGCGGCGTACTCCGAGTCGCTGGCGGCTCTCATGAAGGATCTCTTCGGCGCGACCCAGGGACGGGCGCTCGTCCTCTTCACGAGCTACGAGATGATGAACGCGGTGGCCGCCCACGCGCGCGGGACGCTCGCGGAGGGCGGGATAAGGCTCCTGGTGCAGGGCGAGGGGATTTCGCGCGAGTCCATGACGCGAGAGCTTCGCGAAGGCGGCGTTTCGACGGTGCTCTTCGGCGCGCAGTCCTTCTGGGAGGGCGTAGATGTCGCGGGCGAGGCGCTTTCCTGCGTAGTCCTCGCGCGGCTTCCGTTCGCGCAGGTAGGCGATCCGATAATCGAGGCGAGGAGCGAGAAGATTGCGAGAGAAGGGGGAAGCTCCTTCCGCGACTATGCGCTTCCGGAGGCGGTGATCAAGTTCCGTCAGGGCTTCGGGCGGCTGATACGCACCAAGCGCGACAGGGGGGTTGTCGTCGTGACCGATCCGAGGCTTGTAACCAAAAGCTACGGCGCGGTATTCCGCAAGTCGATCCCGGCCTCGGTCCACACGGTCACCGACATAGGCGATCTCCTCGCCCGCGTCGCAAGCTTCTGGTAGGGCGCGGCGTTTCCGCCGCGCCGCAGGCGACATCACTTCGGGCTCGGGGAGAGGACCTCGCAACCTGTCTCGGTTATGAGGATCAGGTCCTCGATGCGCACGCCGAGGTTGCCCTCCAGGTACACGCCAGGCTCGATCGTGACGAGCATGCCGGGCTTGAGGACCGTCTTGTCTCCCTTCCTCGCCGCAGGCGCCTCGTGTATCTCGACGCCGACACCGTGGCCGAGGGAGTGGCCGAAGCACTTTCCGTAGCCTGCATCCTCGATGATCTTCCTTGCGACGCGGTCGAGACGTCCGCACGTAAGCCCCGGCTTCGCCGCGGCTATCGCCGCCATGTTCGCCTTGAGGACGAGAGCGTAGATGTCCTTGTAGAGCTTCGAAGGCTTCGCGGGGACGATGTTGCGCGTCATGTCGGAGCAGTATCCGTCAAGCTTCACGCCCATGTCGACAAGCACAGGCTCGCGTCCGTTCCAGACCGTGCTGTCCGGCACGTGGTGGCACTCGGCCGCGTTCGCGCCTACGCACACGATAGTCTCGAACGCCTCGCCCTCGCCGCGCTCGATCATCATGTGGCGGATGATGCGCGCCATCTCGAGCTCCGTCATGCCGGGCTTGAAGGCCTTTTGGGCTTCCGCCCAGATGTCGCTGTTGAGCTCCTCGGCCGCGCGAAGCTTTGCGATCTCCCATTCGTTCTTCACGGCTCTCAGCGACTTGACCTCGCTGTCTATCTCCTCGAACTTTGCCTTCGGGTGGTCCTTCTGGAACTTGAGGAAGCGCGCATGCGAGATCGTCGGCTCGTAGCCGACCTTCCGGCCCGAGACCTTGAGGTGCTTGATGTCGACGACCTTGAGCCCGGGCGCGACGCGATGCACCATCGGCACGTAGCGGAAGTCGGTGAAGAACTTTATCGAGGCCTTCCCGCCGCGGATCTCGACGGCAATGGCCGCGTTGTCGCAGTCGACGCCCGTAAGCGCGCGGATGTTGGCCTGGTTGCAGACTATCGCAGCGTCAAGCTTGCGGCTGCGGACGGAATCGACGAAGGCCTCAAGCCTCGCCGCGTATGGATTTGTGTTGTTTTTCATGGCAGTATGGTTTTGGATGGCATATTGATCTTTTCATTTGGCGTGAGAGTCCTGGCTCCCGCAAAGTACTTGGCAGCGAAGGCGTCGACCTCGATCGGCCCGGCGTGCTCGGGCGACGGGCCCCTCGCCGAGTTCTGCTCGCGCAGGCTTCGCGTGATGAATACGGTAAAGAGCGTCGTCGCGCTTATGACGAGGGCTGCGGCGAATAGGCCGATCGCGAGCTCCACGAGCGCCTGAGCACGTCTAGTGGCCATGAGGCGTGCCTCCTCTCCCGTAGTAATCGCCGCCCGCCGCCCTTATGCAGCTTTCGGAATTGTGCCTGAGCCATGTCTTGGCTGACGCGCGGAAGGCAGGATTCTCCCAATGCCGCAGCTGGTCGCACCACCAGCATCTGTGCGACGTCGAATGTGGCCCCGACTTGAAGTATGCAGGTATGTGCTTCTTGACGTGCTCCATCCAGCCGGCGTCCGCAGTGGAGAGGTCCGTCCCGCCGACCGAGTCGACCGGCACAAGCCTGACGTCGGTGAATGCAGGCGTCACGAAGCCGCGAAGGGCCGTGACCGGGGCTCTCGCCCCATCGAGGTCCTCGACCGTGCCGAACGGCTTTGCGGCGGCAGTCCAGCTCACGGAATCGCCCGTCACGACGCGGCATATCGCGGCGCACCCGCGGACGTCGTATTCGCTCTTGACGGTGCCGGTGACGGGGAAGCTCCGCTCTCCGTACGGATCGATCTCCCACCAAGTGCGCCACATGCCGTCGAAGAACGCCCATTCCTGCCCGGGGTCCGTCAAAAGGGCCCCCGCGCGGGAAATTACCTCGGGATCCCTGTCCAGGAGACGGCCGATTATCCTGCACCATTCGCCGTCCAGCACCTCTATCGGGCGGAACTCGACGTGAAGGGGATATATCTCGCAATTGCCGCAGCGGACCTGTCTCGAGAAATCGGGTCTCGGCATCGTCTTCGAATCCCGATCGAGGATCCAGTCGCCGTTGAAGTGGAACCAGCACCAGCAGCGGCCGCCTATCGCGTTGTAGAACTGCTTGGAAAGGAGCGGGAAGCATTCCCACGCGTCGGCGAACTCAACGTTGTCGGGCCCCGCGACAAAGCCGGAGCCGAGAGAGCCGACGTATGTCTCGAGAACGTCCGCATACTCCTCCCACGCGCCTTCCCAGGGCGGCGGATAAAGCTCGGGGGCGTTCGCGAAGACGAGCCTTACGTCGATGACGTGCTCCTTGAGGATCCCGAGCATGTCGCCGTCAGGGGCGGTGTCCACGCCGTTCTCGCGCGCGGCGCTCGAGCCTATCTCAAGCCCCCTCATCGGAAGGAGAAAGCATATGCGCCGCTGCTCCTCCATTATTCGCGCGCACTCCTCGCGGTCCTCGTCAAGGAGCGCCTTGAGGTGGTCTATGTTGAGGCGGCCGATCCTGTTCAGCAGCTCGCCCTGGTGCTTCGCGACAGCGAGCGCGGCGGCGTCGCCCGCGTTCATCGCGCGGTTCTTGGAGCGGACGGCCAGGAACACGCTCACGTTCATGAGGGCAAGGATCACGGCCGCGAGAAGCGCCGCGGCGAGAAGGATCGCAATCTGTCCGCTCCTCGCCTTCATAGCCCCATGTCGTTCATGTAGAGTGAATGATTGTCTTCGATGGCTGCGCGCCCCGTCAGGTCGAACCAGCCGTTCTTCAGCCCTGTGCGCGAATCGGTGCAGTCGTTCGCGTCGACATGGAGCCTTCCCCATCCTTCGTACTCCAGGACGCCGCGGGCGACGGGAGGAGTTGGGGTCGCCATGTAGATCGGGATTCTCGATAGCTCCATCGCGTAGTCGAACTCGTCGCCCTCCGGCCAGAGGCGGCGACCGCAGACGGGAATCGCCGCGGCGCGCGCCGATTTTAGGCACATGAACCTGTTGAGCCCGACGGCCCGCGCTCGGGCCGCGCGCATTGCGGCGTGCTCAAGGAGTATCTTGCCCGTGAGCATGTGCGAGAGGCGGAACAGGGCAAGGAAGCCAAAGACCACGACAATCGCGGCTATCAGGGTCTCGACCATCGCCTGTCCGCTGCGGCCGCGGACGCGCCCCGTCATTCGCCGAGATCTTTGATCGTGTTCGAGCTGATGCTGTCGGCGGCGCTCTTCGCCTTGCCGCCCTCTTCGCTCGAGAGCGCCTCCGTCGCGCCCGCAAACTTCTTTGCGCCTGCGCGGCTGAAGTAGGATACGACACCTATCAGGGCGATCGCTATAAGACCGACGATGATGATGTACTCGACCATCGTCTGACCTTTGCGCATTTTCTTGTTCATGTTGCTGATCCTTTCGTTTCAAATTCACGGACACTCTGCCGAAACGAGGGCCTCTGTGCGGTTGGCGGACTTCCTGGCGGCCTCGACAAGAAAGCCAAGCGCTCCCGCGACGACGAGAAGCGCCGCAACCAGGAGAACGTATTCGACCATAGCCTGGCCTCGCCTAAGCCTTTTCCGCATGTGGTTATTATACCAAATCTTCCTTCCTTGTTCTGGAGTTTCACGAACGTGCTGTCGTCGAAGTCCTGTACCGCGCGCCCTGCATTTTCGGCGATTCTAGTTCGAGTTTGGAGTTCGAGTTCGAGATAGGAATGTTAAACCTCCATTCTAACTCACAACTCATAACTCCCAACTCCCAACTACAAACAAGGACTCCAATTCCATTCTACAACTACAACTATCAACTACAACTCCACCCGTTCCCCTTGTTTTGCTTTCCTAGGTGCGGCTTGTTTCGACGCAACCGTGCTCGCCTTCGAGGGTGGCCGATTTCTGCGTCCTTCGCCCCGCTCGACATACACGAGTATGTCTTCGGGGGCGAGTCCTGCATAAATCGTCACACCCTCGAAGGTTCCGCCCTGCTGCGGCGTCGAAACAAGCCGCGCTTGGCAACTCTGGTCGAATTCGGGCCGGTCGCGCGGGATACCGCGCGAGACCGGGCTTCCTCGTCATCGCTCCCGTTCGCCGTCGTCCTGCTCCCGCGCCATCCATCGTCGATACGCGTCGCGATACTGCGTCGTCGGGATACCGACTTCCTTGTCTCGCTTGCGTCTCGCCGTGTCTGTCGCGAACCGCAGT
>Ga0265298_10003042_pt1 | contig 22544 bp, 15 predicted proteins | sample AusTroGonzalo_MG_3_FD_193486 | JGI IMG/M metagenome (GOLD analysis project Ga0265298, IMG submission 193486) | Bovine rumen microbial communities from tropical cattle in Woodstock, Queensland, Australia - Gonzalo_01 | ecosystem: Host-associated > Mammals > Digestive system > Stomach > Rumen ...
CGGGCCGGCGTTCCGCTGCCACCGCCGGGGCTTTGATTTTCACTCGGAATACATTTTCCGACAGCTGCTGACGCTGCAGGATGGTATAGTCGTCACCGTTCACGGCAATCTCCCTTTCGTTTCCGGACGGCGGCAGTTCGGCCGGCTCCGGCTTGGTTTCTGTTCGAAGATAATATACAGCCGGTTCCGTTTTTTTTCAACTTGCTTTGCAATTATCGGCGCGGAAAATGATGCAGGATATTCTCACTCCGGCAGAAAGACCGGCTTGATCACCGGCAGTTCACCCTTCAGAACCGAACCGAACAGGGAGCGGCAGTCATCGAAGGAACAGAAATGGGTCTGGAACAGTTCCGCCGGGATCGCTCCGGACTTGATCAGTCCGAACGCCATCGGGAAATTGATCGCGGGTTCCGCGAAAGACGGCTTGAGCGTGACCTTGTTGAAAATAGCGTGGTTGACATCGAACGAAATGAGGTTTTCGCCCGGCTTGAAACTCAATCCGAGAAAAACAACGGTCCCGCCGTAACGGATGACCTTCAGACCGTCGTCGATGGAACGCGGGGGCGAGGTGACGATCACGCGGTCCACGCCGGAGGGACAGTCCGCGAGGATCTCTTTTTCCCAGTCCTTCTTTTCGGTGAGGACGATCTTATGGCAGCCCAGTTTTTCCGCCAGTTCCAGCCTGGCTTTCTGGGCGGGCGTGACGTTCCGGTGTCCGAGCAGGAACACCCGGCCGGCGCCGCGCAGCAGACAGACCTTAGCGCAGAGCAGTCCGATCGGACCCGGTCCGGCTACCGCCGCCGTGCCGCCCAGCGGAATATCTGCGGAAAGGACGGCGCAGCAGGCCACTGCGAGCGGTTCGGTCAGTGCGGCAAAGCGGAAATCCACACCGTCGAAGGGAACCAGCGCCGTCCGTTCCGCCAAGATATATTTTCCCATGCCGGGAACGCCGTTGATCGAAAGCATCTTCCGGCACAATTCGGGATGGCCCGCCTTGCAGTCGGGACAGCCGCCGCACATGGTGCAGTCTTCCACGATGACTTTGGTCCCCGGCTTGATGCCGGTGACGGCGCTGCCGGTTTCCAGCACGACGCCGGCGATCTCATGCCCCAGCGGCATGTGGTCCCCTTCCCAGTCCCGGATGAAGTTCAGGTCGGTGCCGCAGACGCCGCAGGCTTTGATCTCGATCAGTGCCTGCGTGGGTCCGGGTGCGGGCAGTTCCAGGTCCCGGATCTGGATGTCAAGGTATTTGCGTCCGAAAAGTGCGCGGTTTTTCATGAGCGGTCCTCCGTTGGTTTGATCGAACTGATATGGCTGAACAGATAACGTACCGCCAGCGGCAGCGTCATCTGCGATGGTATGCATGCGGTGGAATCCAGACGGTCCCGGAAACTCATCTCCGGCGCGAAAAACGTTCCCCGTGACTGGTGCAGTGCCAGATGTCCCGCCAGCAGCCGGATCATTTCCCGGTGATCGCCGTAACGGCAGAGACCTGAGAGCATATTGTAAAGCGGCCAGTCGTCCAGACAGCGGGCATAAGGCGGAAAATCGCGGAAGATCCGGAATGCCGTGGCCCCGTGGAAATCCCCGCCGCGGGCCCGCCGGAAAGAGATGATCCGCCGCACCGTTTCGGGCGGCAGCAGACCGCTGGAAAGCATTTCCGGGTAGATCCGGTAATTGGTGTAGGAGGCCAGACTGTGGATATCGTCGCCCGGCGCAACCTCGATGAAATCATTCATGCCGCTGAACGGGATGCGGTATTCCGCGCAGGGCGGCAGGAAGACTTCGCCGTCCGGGCACGGGACCGCGGACTCGCAGCAGCGGCGGACGGCCAGCGCCGCAAAGGCCGCGGCTTTCTCTTCCGGGATCTCGCCGGGGAAAGTCCGGGCGTATTCCAGCAGACCGCGGGCGATCCAGAGATTGGAGGAAAACCATTGCCGCGGCGGCGCATTGCGCAGATCGTCTTCCGGACAGCCGCTGACCAGTTCCGGAGCCGCTTCTTCGACCATTTTGCAGAGCCGGAGCGCGACCTGCCGGACCGCCGGCACAGGTATGTATTCGCGGAAAAAACCTTTGTCTGCCGTCTGCCGTTTCGCCTGCGCGGACAGGGCGAGCAGCATGCCGTGTTCCGACAGCGAAGCGCCGTTGCCGCGATGGAGTATAGTCCCGTCCGCGGAAACAAAATTGCCGATGAAACGGCCGAGAAAACGGAACGCGTCTGTTTCCAGACCGTAGAAAAATGCGCCTTCGCAGGCGGTGAGGACCGTTGGCGGGAAGGATTCCGCGCAGCGTCCCTCATCGCAGTAGTAACGGGTCGCGCCGTAGCGCAGCGCGCCGCCGTATTGGGTGATGAAGGTTTTGGCGAGTGCGGCGAGGATCCCGTTTTTCAGGAAGGAATGCGGAAAATCCCAATCCAGCACGGCCGCAAATTTGCTTTGCCAGTGCGCTTTCAAGATTTTCAGCGCATGGTCGAACGAGCTTCCGTCCGGAAGGCGGACGGGGACCGGCGGTTCCATTCGCAGCAGTTCCGCCGGATCTTGCGAAGAGGGCAGGGGGATCCGGTAAAAAAAGGTTTCGGAGCCGCAGGCGGCCCGCACCTGAAGGGCGTCTTCATCATCTACGAGCGCGAGCAGTTCCGCTTCCGGGAACCGCGAGGTCGTGAAACGGACGCGGGAAACGGGCAGCCAGCCGTCGAGACAATCATGCGAAAGCGGCTTGACAAACTTTCCGAAACCGACTGTTTCAGGATCGAAAAGCGTCAGGAGAGTCCGCCGGACATCCCGAAGGGGATCGGGTTCACTGCCGGGCGTGACATACTGGCTTTCCAGCGTGATGACGCCCTTTTCATTGACCAGGGGTTTCCACGGCGATTTTTCGGTTCCGATGAGGTCGAAAGAATTGGGCTGCGGCACGGCAGAACACACATCGGCAAAGAGCCGGTCGAACTCCCTAAGGAGTTTTTCCAGCTCTGCTGCCGACAGTCGCGGCGGGGTATGGATCATGGCATGCACTTTGCGGTCAATCAACCTTGATCCGGCAGCTGCCTTCGATGCCCGAAGCGGCGTCCTTGACCGTGAATCTCCACTCGCCCTTTTCATTCAGGGCCGGAGCGAACGGGAACTTGAACGTGCCGCCCGGAGCACGGCGGATTTTGCGGAATTCCAGACTTTCACTGCCGTCCGGCCGGAAGGCGCGCAGCAGCAGGACATGGAACTCCGGCTTGCCGCCGGCGACAGCGGTCTTCGCGGTGATCTCCGCAAGAGTGCCCGACCGGACAGTCCCAGGTGCGGAAACTGTCACCTTGGTGACCTTACCGGGGAGGGCCGCCAGCAGAGTGCCGTCGCCCTGGACCAGCGTGAGATCGAAGTCTTTGCCTTTGCCGAGGAATTTCCCTTTCCGGACATCATAAAGGTATGCTTCCTTGTCCAGATGCAGTGTTCCCCTGACGGTGTGTCTGGACGCCTGCGCCGGAGTGGATTCTTCCCATCCGGCGAACTTGGGTTCGGGCAGCAGGGCGATATAGAGTGCCTTGCCGTCGGTGAAGAAACTGTGCATGACGCTGTGATCCGTTTCGAAACGGGCGGGGCCGGAGAGTTTCAGGAAACCGCCGATCAGATCGCGGAAAGCTTTTTCGCGCCGGGCGTTGTAGAGCGTTTCGAAGTTCAGATACAAGGTGTTGTCCGTCTGGCAGGCCAGCAGCGCCTTGCCGCGTTTGGTGACCGCTTCTCCGAGTGCTTTGCCGCGGACGCAGCGGATGCCCGTCACGGCATTGCGGATCGTGATCCCGTCGAGGTTATGGGATCGGACCTGGCGCAGGACCTTGCGTCCGCCGGAGATCCCGAAAAGTTTATCCAGCGGGGAATCTTTCCGCGGAATGCAGAATTCATCGCAGGTGGCGGCTTCATAATCGGCGATCACCTTGCCGCCGTTTTCGGCAAATTTCTTTATGAGCGCGATGTCCTTGTCGCTCAGGGCGCTGGCTTCAGGCAGGACCAGCACTTTGAATGTCTTCAGCACTTCCCAGCTCAGTTCTTCCTGCGCCACGAACCGGGCGGGGATCCCCAGATCCTCCAGCACGCGGGCAAAGGAGAAATATTTTTCCGCCAGATTGACTTTCACCGGCTTGAGGAAGTTGGCGATGACCGAACGCTGGGAGAGCAGGATCGCCGCCTGGTCCGTGATTTTGCGGGAGTGATAAAGCAGGTCGCCGGGGCCGCTGCGCAGTTCCCACAGGATCTTGCTGTAGTAGGCGCGGACCTTCGAGTTCCGCAGATCGGGAAGCACGAAGATGGGCCCGAACCAGTTGTTGTTGTTCCGTTCGCCGACGAAAAGTCCTTCCCAGAACGTCTCGCGGATCGTTCCCTCCGGAGAATCGTAGCCGTAGTAGCTCATGACGAAACGTTTTTCGCGGTTGAAACTCACGGGGATCCGGGCCCGGCCGTAAATGCTGGCGCAGTCGAAGCGGCTCATGCTCCAGAAGTTCCAGTTGCCGCCGTAGGTGTGGGGCGTGTTGACGATGCCCGTGGGGCCCACCATGGCCAGCGGATATTTTTCCCGGATCCGGTCGGAAAGATCCATCAGGGACTTGGCAAAGATGCTGTCCATGTAAAGCCGATGGGCGACGAACGCGGCTGGATTGGGATCGACCAGCGTGTCGTTGTAGGTCTGGGGCATGACTTCATCCCAGCTCTTATACGAAGTTTTCCAGAGTGCGTTGAGTTTTTCCAGCGTGAAGCCCTGCGCCTGCAGATATTTCCGGAAGCCGGCCAGACAGTACTGACAGAAGCAGAAGTCGATCGGCTGCTGGAAAACCGTGGTGCTCATTTCGTCTCCCAGCTGGAAAAGGTGCCGCGAATAGAACGGGGCGAATGCCGGTTCCTGGGCGTGCAGTTTGGCTTCGAACTTCGGATTGTTCCAGCAGGGGTTGCGGATGATGAATTCTTTTTTCCCGGTCTTATACCATTTCTGCAGGGACTTTTGCGCCTCGGCGTGGGGCAGATGGTACCGGCCCTGTCCGCCGGCGTGCCAGTTCATGCCGGCTTCCACGTCGGCGAACCGGAGCAGCAGCGGCGCGGCATCGCCGAAACTGCCGCCGTAGATGAAGTTGAATCCGAAATTGCGGAACTGCTTGTAGGTGTCCGGATAAAGATATTCCGGATACATGTCCGACCCGACCCAGAGCAGATTGGAATACTCGTTGCGCAGGTCGAAGACCTCGGGCAGATAAAAGGCTTTCCGCAGCTCGCTGACCACCTTGCCGTTTGATTTCAGCCTGGCGGTGACGATATGGCGGTTGACCGCGGCGGTCCGGGAATCCCACTGGAAACTCCGGCCTTTGCCGCGCCACAGGATCCGTCCCAGATTGTCGGCGATCTCCAGTTCCGGTTCGCCGGAGCCGGAAACCTCGACGGTGCCGGAAACGGTTTCTCCCGGCTTGAAGGTCTCTTTCATCCGGATGGCGGTGATTCGTTCCGGTGCGGTATGATTGAACGCCAGATAGGCGAAATCGCTGCCCGGCAGCCGGACATGGAGATAATTGGTCCCTTCCTGCAGTCCGGGGATCGCAACGGTGTTGGAGCCTTTTTTGAGGTCGGCGGTGAATTTGCCGGCGGAATGCGTGTAGCGGTTGAACAGCTCGAATTCATACTTGCCCGGTTTCGCACATTCCACGAGAGCCTTGTTCCCGTCCTTCAGGGACAGGCTCAGGATCGCCGGATCCTGGCCGCGCAGATAGTTGATGATGCGCGCCATGACGGCGAACTGGTATTCCTGGAAACGGTGTTCGCGGGAAAGCAGCTGGAAATAGCGGTGCCGGACTTTCAGCACGGGCACCAGGAAAGCATCGGTCCGGAATGTGACCGCCGCCACCCGTCCTTTGCCATACTGTCCGACCCGGATCTTGACTTTGTCGAAATAGGGCGCCGCGGAAAAGCTCATCGAACGTCGGAAGAAGTCCGGCGCATCTTTCAGAGAGTCCAGCAGCTCCTTCATCTCGGAGTCGGGATTATCGGGATTGATCAGCAGCAGACCCGTGCCGCCGCGGACTGCCTTGAGGATCGATTTCCGCACGCCGGCGGGATAGCCGGCCCAGCTGGAGACTTTCTGGTCGCGCTTGTCGAAGCGGACTCTGGTCCGGCCGTCGCCGATGACGATCACATCATAAGGTTTCGTGAGGTAGGGGGCGACCAGATTGACCCCGGATTCGCCGCCCGAACCGGGAGCGAAGGGGACCTTGGTCCGCCAGCCGCGGGTCCAGGTCGAGGGATAGACGGTCGGCGCCTTGAAGTCGAAATTCATGCGCTGGTGCAGTTCGATGATGTCGCGGACGCCGTTCGTTTCCATAAGGAACAGCATGGCGAATTTCGGATTGTCCAGCCATTTGAAATGGGGCGTCACATAATCGGGCGCGGGATCGAACTGCCAGGGATCTTTGTCGCGGGGCGGTTCGTTGCGCTTTTCCAGTGCGGCGAATTCCGCATCGGTCTGGAGCGGCAGCAGCAGGTCGAAGAGCAGTTTGCCGCGGGCGTCAGTCACTTCCACCGTCGCCGTTTTTCCGCCGGCCGGAGCTGGGAACGAAACCGAAACGTCCTTATTCGGAACGAGACTCACGTTGACCGGGGCGGATTTTTTGCCGTCCACGTTGAGCCGGGCCTTGGCTTTGACCGACTCGAAGCCCCGGATGACCGCGGTCAGCTTGCCGTCCTTGAGCGTCAGCACTCCGTATCCGGCACTGCCGGCGCCATGGAGCTGATCGTGCCGGAGCAGTCCCGCTTCGAAATTGCAGACCATCTGCTGTCCGGCGGCGATCCGTTCCGGAATGAGGCGGAATTCGAGGGTGTTGCGTTTATAGACGCCGATGCAGTTCCAGGAAAAAGTCAGACCGTATTTTTTGTATTCGGGGAGCAGCACGATACCGGACTTGCCGCCCGTGGAGGCGACCCAGCCGCGCACGGGTTCCTTGTAGAAAAAATTGTTGCCGGATTTGACTTTCAGCACGCCGTTTTTCAGCGGGATGAACATGAAGTTCGGCACCTCGGGGATCCCGAGGAAACTGTTGCTCCAGTATTCATAGGTCTTGTCCTGCATGCTTTCGACCTGGTTGGTGACGACGACTTCGATGCGGAGTTTGCTTTCGCCGTCCCGGAGCGTATAGCGTTTGGTGACGAGGGTGAAAAGGTTTTTGCCGTCCAGCGCGGGTGCGGTCAGTTCCAGAACTTTTTCACTGGGGCGGGAAGAAAGGATCTTCCCCTGATAGATCACTTTGGCAAATGCCTCGTTCCGGGTGGCGAACTGATCGCGGAAAGCGCCTTCGCCGCCGGTAAGTTCGCTGCCGTTTTTCTTGTCGGTGAGCAGGGAGACGATCCCGCCTTTGGCGGAGATGACCGCTTTGAGCTGGTCGTTTTCGAGTTTCCAGCGGGAAACGCCCTCGGCGTCATCCTGAAGTTTGTCGGCGGTAACGGCGGCGGAAAGGACCGTGCCGCAGAAAAGACATGCGGTAAAAAGAAGATTTTTCATGATCGGTATTCCGTATTATTGTGCAGGTGTGACCTTGAGGGAGAAATCGTCGAAAAGGATCTCGGCGTTTTCATAAACATAAATCACCGGAAGAATGGAGAAGCTGCTGTATTTCCCTTTAGCTTTCGGCGGCGGAACGAATTTCACTTTGACGGCATGTTTTTTCCAGTCGTCTTCACTCGCCGTCTGCGGTTTGCCGGTGCCGATCGTGGTCAGGAAGACACTCCGCTTGGGATCGTCAGTGGCGTAAACGATATACTGCAGCGTGTATTTGCCCGAGCCCTTGGCCCAGATCTCCATTTCGATGAACTCGCCGGGCTTGACGGGGACTGTTTTGAAAGAACGGAAAGAGAGGCAGCCTTTTTCCTCGGTTTCCGCCAGCAGACCGAAACTGCCGGAGCGGAAACATCCCGATTCCCGGGTGAGCCGCGCCTTGCCGTTCCGGGTCACCGCCCGGTTGCTGATCCAGTTGTGGGGCAGCGGGGTTCCGGATTTATCGGGAACACAGATTTCGAATCCGCCGTTGAACGTATCGTCTGCACCGTAAAGCAGTGCGCCGGCCGCCAGAAGAATAAAAGAAAATATTTTTTTCATGCGACGATGCCTCCTGAGCTTACAGGGAAAAGTTATTGTTATAGCTGTAAATCCATTTATTGGGCTTCGCATAGAGGACCGAAGTCAGGACCGGAGTTGGTTCCACATGTCCGTCGAAGAAACTGACATTCCGGGCGCGGCCGTTGTGGATCTTCTGGGTCCAGGCTTCCGAACTTTCGTTTATACTGCCGCGGACCAGTGACTCGCTTGAGTTTGCGAAAAGGGTCGAACCCTTACTGCGGTAATCGAAGAGCATGATATAGATATTCGGCCGTTTCAGCGTGGCCGGTTTGCGGCAATACTGGAAAGCGCCCCAGAGCTTGTCCAGCACTTTCATGCCGTCCGTGCAGTTGGAACCGTAGGCATTGAAAGAGTAACTCTGCGGATAGGCATTGGTCCGTTTGATCTCGGTGTCGCCCGGACAGTAGAACACATGATGGTTTTTCCCGTATTTGAACCGGTTCAGTTTCATGCCCACATAAGAAGCGAGCGACCCGGATATCCCGCCCTGATAGGTGTAAGCGCCGTTGACCCACGGAGCCTGGGCGCTGGTGTAATACCCTTTGTTGTCGTCGAAATACTGCTGCATGGCAGTGGTGATGCTCCTGACATTGCCGAGGCAGCTGATGGTCCGGGCCTGTTCCTTGGCCCGGTTCAGCGCCGGCAGCAGCATGCCCGCCAGAATGGCGATGATCGCGATCACGACGAGGAGCTCTATGAGCGTAAAGCTGCGCTTACGCCGGAATGATGAAAGATGATCCTCCTCCGCTCTTCGAGCTGTGGAGGACCGGGTGATGAAAGATGAATACTTGTTCATGGTATGTTTCCTTTCTGCAGTTTTCTGCGCAATGTGAGTCAAGTGAAACCTAAGATCAGAATCAATTCGGAACAGTCAGAATAACTTCTGTCGAATTGCCTTCCCGCAACTGAAATTGATGCATTCAACAATCTGAGCCAATTCGAACGGACATTGCCTCCTTCCTTGATATTACTAGTTTGTTTGGTTTTATGTATTTTATATTTTGTGAACTTGCTCTTTGGATCAATTCGGATTCCACGGTCAGTTCTCTTTCCGCCACGGTTTCGCCGTTGATCAGCCGGAGGACCGTATCGGCCGCCAGTCTGCCGACTTCATCCCAGTGCTGGTCGCAGGTGGTCAGGAACGGTTCCACTCCGGGCATCGCCGGTTCCAGATTGTCCATCCCGAGCAGGAAAAAATCCTTTCCCGGGACCAGGCCGCGGCGCTGAAACACATCCATCACTCCCAGCGCATACAAATCGCTGGTCCCCCAGATCACCTTGAACTGCCGGAGTTCATCGAAATATTGCTCGGCCAAAGCGGCGGCGTTGGTGCGGTCCACGAGAAAACCTGCCGGCACATCGGAAGTAAATGTTTTCACTTCGGCATTCCGGGGCGCCATGTCAGCGATCAGTTCCGCCCGGGTCTTCCCCGGATGAGTGCGTTCCCGCGACGCGACCACCGCGACACTGCGCCTCAGTTCGGGCGGGATCAGCTGCCACATATTCCGGTAGGCGGAGAGGAACGAACGCCGGATCTGGACACTGGCCGAAGATTCGGGGATCCCGTCTTCCCGGGAGGTGATCAGCACGACCGGCGTTTTATCCAATATTTCACGGACCGATTCGAAGACCATGGATTTTCCCAGAATATACCCGTCGGCCACCTTCGATTCCAGCAATTCGCGGACGTTTGCTCCGGCATGTTTCTTGACGTCCTTCGCGAGCAGCAGGAGGAGCGTGTAATTGCGGGACTGCAGTTCCGCACAGGCCGCTTCCATGAACCGGCTGAAAGTCGGACTGCTCAAGTCGGTCGCCATGGTATCGAGGATCAGCCCGATCTTATAGGTTTTTCCCGTCACAAAGGATTTTCCGATCATGACCGGACGATAGCTGTATTTTTCTGCGACGGCAAGAACTTTTTCCCGGGTCGATTCCCTGAGCTTGGATTTATAACGCGGATCCAGCGCTCTGGAAACGGTGGCCGTCGAAAGCCCTGTCTTTTCCGCTATTTCCTTGATCGTCATCGGAATTTCTCCGTCATGCCTTTGTTCCAGAATGTAAACATTTACATTAATAATAATCATTTTTTTCATTTTGTCAAGGCATAATCGGAAAAAAACATCGAAATTATCGAAGAAAAATATGCAGGCCGAACCGTAAAAACTCACAAAAAAATGACTTTTTTTTGAAAAACCTCTTGATTTTTTCATTTTGTTGCAGTAAAGTTATAACAAAATGAAATAATAGGTATAACAAAAAGTACAACAAAGATGCGGAAGACGAAAACGGAGCAGATCGTCGATGACCTGAAAAACGGGATCGCCGCCGGGGATTTCGGCGGGAGCGGCAGCCGTTTTCTGACCACGCGGGAAATCTGCGAATGCAAGCAGGTGTCCCTGAAAACCGCTTTCCATATTCTGACGAGACTGCGTGAGGACGGCATTCTGGAAAAAGTCGGGCGGGATTACCGTCTGGCGTCGGTTTTTGCGCCGTCGGACAGGACGGAAAAGCCACTGCTGATCGGATTTCTGGCGACCTGTCTGGAAAGTCCTTACTTCGCCAAGCTGGCGGGCCATGCGGAGGAATTTGCGCATTCCATCGGCGCGAGCCTGATCATTGCCTCGAGCAATTACGATTTTGAAACCGAATGCGAACGGCTCGAGATGTTCTGCCGGCAGGGGGTGGCGGGCATCCTGATCTGTCCCTGGGCTTCAACGCCGGAACAGGAAGCGTTCTATTCGCAGCTGCCAGTGCCGTATGTGATGCTGGGACGGAAACTGGAGAGCGCCGACTGCGACGCTGTACTGGTCAACAACCAGAAAGCCGCGCAGACGACCGCCCGCCATCTGCTGGAGCAGGGGATCCGGGAATTTGCGTATATCGGACAGAACGGGAAAGTGCACGACCAGCGTCTTTTCGGATTCCGGTCGGAACTGGCGGCGGCGGGGATCGCCCTGCCGGAAGCCAATATCCTGCGGGTGGACAGCCAGAATCCGGACGAATGCCGGAAGACCATTTCCCGTCTGCTGAAAAAGAAACGCTCCGGCACACTGGGACTCTTCTGCTATCATGATCTGTTCGCGATCCGGGCGATCGGATTGTGCCACCAGCTGGGCTTGCGCATCCCGCAGGAGGTGGCGGTGGCCGGATTCGACGATCTGCCCGCGGCGGCGGAGACTTTTCCCCCGCTGACCAGCGTGTCGTATCCGGTGCAGGACATGGCGCGGCTGGCGTTCGAATCGCTCTACACCCGAATCAAATTCGGATCCGTTTCGGGCGGCGTCTGCCGTTATCTGGACTCGAAACTCATTGTGAGACAAAGCACTCAACTCAAATAAAAGAAAGGGAAAAACAATGGCGATCACCCAAACCTCGATCAGTTATTACGGACTGAACTATGTGGAACATGCGGAAAAGGATTTCGCGGAAATGCTGGCTCACGGCTGCACCACGGTCATCCTTGCGGTCACGGAATTCGATTTCGATTTCTGGCGTCCGAACATCCCGAAAATCGTGGACAAAGCGCATGAAATGGGGCTCCGCGTGCTCATCGATCCTTGGGGCAACGGCAAGTATTTCGGCGGCGAACAGGTCTCCAAATTCCTGCAGGACAATGTGGAAAACCGCCAGGTTTCCGCGCTGACCGGCGAGAAACTGCCTTATGCCTGTTTCAACACGAACAGCTACCGCGATTATTTCCGCAATTTCTGCACCACGCTGGCGCGCGAATGCAAGCCGGACGGTTTCTTCTGGGACGAGCCGCATTATGCATTCCCGAAAGGCATCGCCTCGATCACCGGCGGCGTGGCCGACGACTGGACCTGTTTCTGTCCGGTCTGCCGCAAACGGTTCGAGGATTATTACGGCTATGCCATGCCGAAATACATGACCAACGATGTGAAGCTTTTCCGCTGGCGCGAGGCGCTGGTGGTGCTCACGGAGACCTCCAAGGAGCTCAAGGAGATCGATCCGAAGCTGGAGATCACCTGCTGCGTCCACGCCACGCAGAATGGTTATTACGTGTCCGAATACCGCGGCTACGACAACTGGGACATGGTGGCATCCTGTCCGTATTTCGATGTGTTCTCCACCACGATCGTGAATTGGGCACTGCCGGAAGATTTCTTCCGCGACATCACCGAACGGACCGTGGCGGTCGCGAAGAAGTACGGCAAGAAATCCGAACGCTGGCTGATGGGCTACTACAAGCAGCCGAAAGACTGGTCGCAGGTGGCGCGCTGGGCGGATATCGCCGAACAGGCGGGCGTGGACCGTATCGCCGCCTGGACTTATCGCGGCGGCTACGGCACCGTGGTCGGCGCGCCCGATGCCCTGAAACTCTGGGACACCATCGGCGAAAACTACAAGCGCCTGCTGAAAAAGTAAAACCGGGAGCCGAATCATGCTGAAGATCCTGATTACCGAAAAGCAGGGCATCTGTCCGCTCGCGGCGGCGGAATTCGCTTCCCTGTGGCAGCAGATCACGGGCCGGAAACTTGACGTGACCGCCAAAGACGATCCGAAGAGCGACCTGGTCGTGATCGGTTCGGATGCGTTCAACTCCTTTTCCCATGCCAAGATCGTGGAAAAAGTCATTCCGCAGTTCGTCACCCCGTCCGGCACGGACACCTACCAGCTGCGTTCGGCATCCGATGCCGGACGTAACCTGCTGTTTCTGGCCGGGGGACGTCCCCGGGCGATGCTGTACGCGGTTTACCGGTTCTTCGAATTGCGGGCAGGCTGCCGTTATTTCTGGGACGGCGACCGGATCCCCAAGGCGAAGAAGATCGACATCACCGGTCTGGACGTGGTGGAATCGCCCCGGTTCCAGTATCGCGGACTGCGCTATTTTGCCCACCGGAGCCTGACCCGGTTCCAGGCGGAACACTGGGATTTTCCCGAATGGAAACGCGAAATCGACTGGATCCTGAAGAAACGCATGAACCTTTTCATGCTGCGGATCGGCATCGACGACCTGTTCCAGAAGGCATTCCCGGACATCGTTTCGTATCCGAAAGGCTATGAGATCGACAATTCCACGCCGCGTTCGTATGACGACCATACGCTGTTCTGGAGCCTGAAATACCGCGGCGAACTGCGGAAAAAAGTGCTGGCCTACGCCCGCGAACGCGACCTGCTCCATCCCGAGGACATCGGCACCATGACCCACTGGTACAGCCGCACCCCGCATGAATATCTGGACAAGGTGAAACCGGATTTCATGCCGCAGACCACCGGCGGTTACAGCGAAAAAAGCGGCCTCGTCTGGGATATCCGACAGGAGAAAAATCTGGAGGCCTACTGGAAACTGACCGAGGCACACATCCGCGAATACGGTTCGCCGGACATTTTCCATACCATCGGCCTGGCGGAACGCCGCTGCTACAGCGACCGCGAATCCAATCAGCAGATGAAGCTTTACACCTACCGGCGTATTCAGAAGAAACTGCGCGAACATTATCCGAACGCGCCGCTGCTCATCGCCAGCTGGGATTTCTGCATGTACTGGGAGCCGGAAGAGGTCCGGGAACTGCTTGAGGAGCTCGATCCCGACCAGACGGTCATCCTCGATTACACATCCGACAACGACGATGAATCCCGGAACTTCCTGAACTGGGGAGTGATCGGCAAATTCCCGTGGGTTTTCGGCATCTTCCAGTCCTATGAGTCCGACACGGAACCGCGCGGCAATTACCGGGTCATAGCCCGCCGGCTCCGGATCGCTGCCGACGATCCCATGTGCCGCGGCTTTATCCTGTGGCCGGAAAATTCCCATGCCGACACGCTGATGATCGAATTCTGCGCCGCCAACAGCTGGGATCCGGAACAAGGCAACCGGGAGATCGGATCTTTCATCGAACGGTTCTGCACCGCCCGTTACAGCGAGGAGAAACGCGGACAGATGCTCGCGTTCTGGCGCGATGCCTTGCCGCTCATCACTGCCGAATACTGGCACGGACCCGGCCTGCGCCGCGAAGCGAACTGCCTCTGCCAAAGAAAAGTCATTCTCCTGGTTCCGCATTTCCTGATGCGGTTCAATGCGGAAAAGACTTATCTGGGGGCTCAATACGCCCTTCTGACCCTTGGACCCGTGCAGACGGCCGGCGTCGGTCTGCTCCGCCGTTTCGCCGAACTGAATATCTCCAGGGAAGACGAATTCATCCGCCGCGACGTCTTCGACCTGATCAGGACGGTCGGGGCGCGCGGTCTCAGTTTCCTCTTTGATCTGCTCGCGCTTGCCATTCAGGTTTGGCAGACCGGCAAAGACAATGCCGCCGAGGTGGAGACCCGTTTCGATGAACTCCGGGCCGGATATGTGCTGTTCGCCGACATTCTGGCCGCATGGGACGAGTTTTCCCTGTATGCTTCGCTCTGCGACCTGCAGCGGAAACACCGCACCAATCCGAAATTCGAATATACCCTCAAGGGCAATTCGGAAAACGGCTACTGCCGCAGCTACATCACCGAACTGTTCACGCAGATCTATATCCCCGAACTGGATGTCTGCCGCGAGATCTGGCGCGAGGCCGACCGGAGCGGCAAACGTGTCATGGACGAGGAGAAAAACCTGAGCGATCCGCGTTTTGCCGCGGTCCGCGACCGGTTCTACGAAACACCGCTCAAGTCCATCGCGCCCGATGCCGCGGCCGCCATGAAAAAACTGCCCGCCAACCTGAAAAAACTGGCGGACCTGCTCGAACGCAATTCCAACAACCGTCAATAAGAGGAGATCATCATGAGTCAACTCAACGATTTCGGGTATGTGGACAAAGCAGTTGCCAATATCCGGAAAGTCGCCGCCGAACAGGCGGACAACATTCACCGCGGAGCCGAGCTGATGGCCGATGCCATTCAGAACGACAAGCTCATCAACGTCTATGCCGGCGGCGGCCACACCACGCTCGCCATGGGCGAAATGTTTTTCCGCGCCGGCGGCCTGGCCAACATCAATCCGCTGATGGAGACCGCGCTTTCGGTGTTCAATCAGGCGCTGAAGTATCTCGAGCTCGAACGTACCGAGAACTTCGGTGCTTCGATCATCAAGTATTATGATATTCAGAAGGACGATGTGGTGTTGATCTTCCACAATATCGGCATCAATCCGGCCACGATCGACGCTGCAATGGAGATCCGGAAACGCGGCGGACGGATCATCGCCGTGGCGAGCTCATACTGGCAGAAGGGAATGCCCGCGGACCATTTCATCCGGCACTCTTCCGGCAAAAACCTGTTCGATTTCGCCGAAGTCTGCATCGATGATTACAATCCGGTCGGCGACGCCATCGTGAACCTGCCCGGACTGGATACCCCGATCGCGCCCGTTTCCAACGTGGTCGATTTCACCATCGCCCATCTGCTCGAGATCGAATGCTGCCGGATCTGTCTGGAACGCGGCATCGTGCCGCCGGTCTGGAACAGCGCCAATACCCCGGGCGGGGATCAGAAGAATGCCGCTTACCTCAAAAAATACAAACCTTTAATCAAGAGTCTGTGAAATGTCGGAAAAAATGAATCAAGCGCTGGCTTTCCTGCGGGAGAAATACGGTTGCCCCGCGGGAGAGATCGTCAATGGAAACGCCGGTCCCGAACTCGTCCTGCCGGACGGAAAGAAGATCCGTCTGCTGCCCTGGCGGGTCGAACGCCGTTTCGTCGAACTCAAGAAAATCATCGACGGCAAGACGCTGGAAGATGTTTCCACCTTCCGTTTTGCCTCGTTTTCGGCCGGGGGCGACCCGGTGAAGACGGCCGCGCGCGAGCTTGATCTGGCCGCTTATCTGGCGGACAGCCCGATCCGGCGCATTTTCGCCGTCCGCAGCGGTGATGCCGCCTGCAACATCCTGGCGCGTTTCGCCAACGGCATGAGCGCCTCGGTCGAATGCGGCTCCAGACTGCCCGCCGGGGCCGATCCCATGGACCGCCATGAGATCATTGCCCGCCGCGGCGTTGCCTCCGACCGCACGGTCGACACCCAGGTCCCGCAGAGCTCCATTTACGAATGGACCGACAAAGGCCTGACCACCTTTACCGATGTGGACACCGAACTGTTCGGCCTGCCCAACGACCAGATTTGGATCGTCCGTGCCGCCTTCGCAGTGCTGATGAAGCCTGATCTGGGGCCCGTCTGGAACCAGGCTGCCGCCGATATGGAAAAATATGCCGCGGCGGTCGTGAAGTCCGATGCCGATAACAAACCTGTCACGCTGTGAACCGGAGACTGAAATGAAACCTGTGAAAATCGCCATGATGGGCATGACCCACGGCCATACCCGCAAATATTACCAGACCCTGATCGAGAACCAGAAGCTCGACTGGGTCGCCTCCTGCGCCGCCGACGAGCGTGCCAAGGAAGTTTACGAACTCTACAAAACCGGCGTTCCCTGCTATCTCGATCCTGAAAAGATGCTTGCCGAACATCCCGATATCGAAGCTATCGTGCTGGCTTCCGCCAATGAAAAACATTTCGAAGAGATGAAATTCTGCGCCGAACGCGGCATCCACATCCTGTCCATGAAGATCCCGACCTTTGACATGGCGGAATACGACAAGATGATCGAACTGGTCGACAAAGCCGGCATCGTCTGCCAGATCGAACTGGAAATGCACTATAATCCGGTAGTGAAACGACTTCAGCAGGAAATTGCTTCCGGCAAGCTCGGAAAACTGCTTTCGATCCAGGCGACCAACATCACGCTGTCGCCGGTCTGGGCGTTCCCGTGGCAGGGCAGTCCCGAGGCCAGTTACGGCAAACGTGTGCCGCTGGCTCCAGGCGACAAGCGGTTCCGCGGCGGCGCGCTCTGCGACCATCCGCACATCTTCGATCTGATCCGCTGGCTGACCGGCTCCGATTACGACACGGTCTTCGCGCAGGTCGCCCCGAATCTCCGCAAGGAACTGGAAGTCGAGGATATGCTCATGGCCGTCGGCAAGCTCAAAGACGGCACCGCGTTCCTGTTCGATCCTTCCTGGTCCCGCCTCGAAGAACGGCTCAAAGTTCCCGCGCCCGGCTGGGAAGTTTTCCCCAAACGCATGGAAGTCAACCTCACCATCACCGGAGAAAAAGGCATGATCCAGTGCGACTGCTTCGGTCCGAACGTCTATCATAACGGCGCGCCGAACGACCGCTACACGGTCCAATACACCTATTTCGATGAATGGGTCGGCCTGATCGACGAATTCGTGGACTGCATCCGCAATCACAAGCAGCCGAAGATCAACCTGAAATGGCACCGCCAGACCATCGCGTGCATGAACGCCTGCTACACCAGCGTCGAGTCCGGCGTCCCCGCCAAAATCTGAAAGGGACCAGCCCGATGAATGCCGAAGAAACCAAAATCCTGACCGACCGGTTGATCCCGGTCCCGAAGAAAGTCAAGTTCAAGGACGGTCTCGTGTATCAGCTCCGGAAAGGCTGTTCCGTGGTCCTGTGCGGTCCCTCCGCGTTCCGCAAAACGGCGGCCGCGCTGTTCAAGTCTTACTGGCAGATCGTTCCCGGGATCACCGCGAAGGAAAGTTCCGCGGCCAAAAAACTTTCCGCAGAGGCTTACCGGATCAAAGTGACGGAATCGGTGCTGGAGATCACTGCCGCCACCGCCGCCGGACTGATGAACGCGATGAAAACGCTCCGTCAGCTGGCGGAACCCGACCGCGGCACGGAAAAGCTCACCGGATATTTCCTGGTCCAATGCGAGATCAGCGATGAACCGGCGATGGAATTCCGCGGCATTCATCTCTGCGTGTTTCCGGAAACTCCGCTCTGGGATATCGAAAAACAGATCCGGCTCGCCGCGTATCACAAATTCAATTACGCGGTGATCGAGACCTGGGGCGTGTTTCCGTTCGAATCCCACCCCGAATTCTGCTGGGCGGACCGCAGGATCGACAAAAAGGAACTCAAACGTCTCATCCGTCTGGGCAAGGAACTCGGCATCACGCTGGTCCCGCAGCTCAATCTGCTCGGTCACGCCACGGCATCGCGTTCGGTCACCGGCAAACATGCGATTCTGGATTACCAGCCCGAGCTGCAGCCGTTGTTCGAACCGGAAGGCTGGACCTGGTGCCTCAGCAATCCGGAAACCCGCCGCATCCTGACCGATCTGGTGCTTGAACTGTATGAATTCTACGACCGGCCTCCGTTCTTCCATATTGGTTGCGACGAGGCTGACAACATCGGCACCTGCCGCGACTGCCGTCACCATGTGCTCAAGGACCTGGTCCGCGATCATATCGTGTATTTCCACGATCTGTTCCGGAAGAAAGGCGCACGGATCATCATGTGGCACGACATGCTGCTGGAAAAGGGCGATCCGCGCTGGAAAGGGTATATCGTCTGCGGTCTGCCGGAACATAAGTTGAGCAAGCTCTACCGTGAACTGCCGCGCGATATCGTGATCGCCGACTGGCAATATGGCTACAAAGCCAAGCCCGAAGATCCCGAACCGGAATGGCCCACCTCCAGATTTTTCAAGAAGGAAAAGTTTTCGGTGGTGGTCTGTCCCTGGATCAACGGTGAAGGCACGGTCAGTCTCGGTAAAATGGCCGCAAAGGAAAAACTGTTCGGCATGCTGGAGACCACCTGGCATATTTCGCATGACCGGATCCATCTGCTGATTTTTGGCACGGCGGCCTCTGCCGCCTGGAATCCCGAAACGATTCCGGCTGGAGCGCTCAGCAGGCGGCTGGCCGTGTCATATCATGTCCGCCAGATCGGCTGGGATATGAAGATCTCCGAATACGAAAAGACCGGATTCGCACAGTATCAGGTCGATCCGGGCCATCATCCGCATCAGAGCTATTGAGCAGTTATTTCTTTGACCTGAAGGAATGCCGGTAACTGGAGGGGGAAACTCCCTTCTTCCGTTGAAAAAGGGTGGAAAAATAATAAGGGTTTTGAATGCCGATTCGGGCGGCGATCTCCTTGACCGGCAGATCCGTCATCCTCAGCATTTCTTCGGCCAGTTCCAGTTTCTTGCGCAGCAGATAGGTGATCGGTGATTCGCCGTAGCGTTCCTTGAACAGCTTGCGCAAGTAGCCTTTGCTGATGAACACGTCGCTTCCCAGCTGGTCGATGGAATAAGCCGAATTCACGTGCGTATCCAGTTTCTGCCGGGCGCGCTCGCAAAGATCCTGAACGCCTTCGGGCATTTCCGGCTGCTGTACGGCGGAATCGCGGCGGATCCTCCTGCAAAGTTCCCCGGCCAGAATATCCATATCCAGCGTTTTCCAGCGGGTATCGGGTTCCTGAAGCAGCTGCCGGATCTCCCGGAGCGTCTGAAGCGGTTTTTCCCCGCAATCCCAGACTCCGGCGGGCAGACAGGCCGCCGCCGCACCCTGGATCCCGATGCAGAACTGCAACCCGTCTTCCGCCGGACGGTCGGCATGTTTCGCTCCGGGCTGGTAGACGATCAGCTGTCCCTTGCGATAGGACTGCGCCTGATCCGAAGTCACGACGTTCCCGCTTCCCTGCAGGATCCAGATCAGTTCCGTGCAGTTGTGGTTGTGGAACGCTTTCCGTTCCCCGGCCCGGACGCAGACTTCAAATGCGAACACACATCCCGTCAGTATCATTATCCCGACTCCTTCTCTTCGGCAAATATACCTCGTTCCGCAGGAAGAATCAAGCGGGAGACGTAAAAAAGAGCGTTTTATATAAATCCGTTCTGCGGTTTGTACATTGACAAAACACCGGGTCCATTGTAAATTATCCGGCAGCACAACAAGGAGGTTTCTTTTGAAAACGAACGCCGTGATTTATGATGCCGTGGACTCCGTCCGGATGGGGGAAGTCACCTTGCCGGAATGCGGTCCGAAACAACTCGTCGCTGAGACTCTGTATACTTTCGTATCGCCGGGGACGGAACTGCGGGTGCTTGGCGGACATTACGGAGCCGCCGGAAAATATCCGCTGGTTCCCGGGTATGCCACGGTTTCCCGGGTGCTGGAGTGCGGTCCCGAAACCAAAGGGTTCCGCAAGGGCGATCTGATCTCCTGCCGGAATGCGGTCCGCTTTGCCGACTGCAATTGCATGTGGGGCGGCCAGGCCGGAATGCATGTTTACAATACGGATACGGAAGACACCCCGGTCCTGCTGCCGGAAGGTGCGGCGGACCCCTTGATCTATGCCGTCGCGGAAGTGGCGGCGATCAGTCTCCGCGGAGTGGAAGCGGCCGCTCCCGAACCGGGTGAAACCGCTCTGGTTGTAGGGCAGGGCATGATCGGTCAGTTTTCCGCCATGTTTCTGAAGATGTCCGGATGCAAGGTCACGGTTTGCGATATCGATGAAAACCGTCTGAAAGAGGCCCTTAAGGCGGGCTGTGCGGCCGCCGTCGGTCTGAAACAGGACGATGCGGAGGACCGGCTGCGCCGTCTGGGGAACGGCGGCTATGATATCGTCGTGGAAGCCAGCGGTTCGATCCCCGGATTCGAACTGGCATGCAAGATGATCCGCCGCAAGCCCCAGAATTATTCCAGCCAGTATAAAGTCGAGCCGATCCGTTTTTACGGCCGGAACTGGGCGCGGCTCCTGATCCAGGCAAATTACATCCAAAAAGCGGAGGTCGATCCGTTCAATTTCTTCCCGGGTGAGGGCGTGACCGTCCTTGCGCCTTTCGACCGTGGAGTGGAAGAGCGTCAGCGCGTCATTGAATACATCCGCCGCGGCGCCGTCGATCCGTCTCCCTTCCTGCGCACGGTCTGCCGGCCGGAACAGATGCCCGAATATTATCGGAAACTGCAGAAGAAAGAGATCCTCTCACTGGTCTGCGACTGGAGATGATTTCCCCTTTTCAGGGACGGCTTTGAGCTGTTCGATCAGTTCCCCGATCCGGAGCCGCCGGGCGGTCAATTCCTCCGGATTGGCAGGGGGCGGCGCCTGAAGCAGTTTTCCCGCTTCGGCGGCCTCTTTCTTCTTCGGCGAGGCGGAGACCCGTTGTTTCAGCAGGGAGAGATAATCGTAATCATCCACCGCATCGGCGAAAGTTTCCAGCCGGATGGACGGCACCAGTCCGTTTTTTCCTTTGACGGGATAATAGAGCACGCCGTGCAGATTGGTTCCGCTGCGGAACGGCTGCTTGAAGGGATTTTTGGACAGCGGCGCGCAGGACCACAGGAGACAGCCGGTCATGCCGATATTGAAGCATTCCCAGACTTTTCTGCGGCCTTCGAACACCTCGGTCTCCAGCCGGAAGAGCGGTGTGTTGGTGGTCCAGACTTCATCGCCGGCTGCGACCCGTTCCGTGAGCAGCTTGCGGTCGTCCGGATGGGTCGACCGGCACCAGATGTCGATGCTGCCGTAAAGCGGTTCGACCGGACCGCCGTAATAGACCACCAGGATCGGTATCTTCGATTTTTTATGCCAGGCCGCGCACCATTTGCTGATCTTCGGCGCCTGCTCGGGATGGATCTCATCGAACGCATAGACAAAACTCCGTTTGAGGACGCCGTGCTTTTCCAGGATCGCTTCCACGGCCTCACGCTGTTTGGCGGTCAAATTCAGCGGGATGAAGAAACTGGTCGCTCCGAGCTTGATGCGGCGCGTCAGTTCTGCTTCGAATTTGGCCGCATCGCGGCAGCCCTGGATAAAGCCGCGCGGACTCAGCCGGCGCGACAGCAGATGGTCGAACAGTTCGGTTTCGAGCTGTTTGGCGTTTTTGGTCACCGCGAAATCTTTTTTCAGCATTTCCATCATGCTCGGTTTGGCGAAAAAGCCGCCGACGTCGGTGCGGAAAAACGGACGGACGGGCAGATCGAAACCGAAAACCCGGAGGGACAGCGGCAGTTCCGCCAGGACCTTTTTTCCACGGCAGATCTTCAGCTCGGCCGGGTAGATGCCTTTCGCCGTCCCGCGCGGAACCTGAAGGGAGATCCAGACACAGCGGGTCTTGCCCGCCGGAAGCGTGAATTCGCCGGGATCGAGCAGCACATCGGGCCACCGTCCCACCGGATAATTGCCGAACGAAGACGGCTGGGTGGTCTGCACATATTCCACGGGATGCCAGACACAGTCGGGAACGGTTTTTTCCCAGCCGTTGATGACCATGGACAGCCCGTCCAGATCAGCCTTGCCGGAATTATGAAGCGCGATCTGGAAATTTTCGCGTTCCCCGCCCGCGGCAGCCACGGAAAAAGCGGAGACCTGCGGCAGTATCCGGTCCGGAACGTCGCCTTCGAAGATCCGTCCGGTCCCGGACTGCGCCCAGGCGGTCAGTCCGGATGCCGTGCTCTTCATCGGATATTTCACGGCGATCTTCCGAGGAGCGATCGGGGGGAACGCAGGCGCTTGCCGAGGCCAGGCGGCCAGGATTTTGGGTTCATCCACATAGGCGGCTTTGGTGGAGCGGACCGTGTCCAGCGTGCCGGTCATCCTGAACCGGGAACCGGGATCGTATTCCGGCCGCATCAGGTCCTTGCCGTTTTGC